>Ga0210003_1000020_pt1 | contig 195005 bp, 209 predicted proteins | sample LantaG_FD_182804 | JGI IMG/M metagenome (GOLD analysis project Ga0210003, IMG submission 182804) | Deep subsurface microbial communities from Baltic Sea to uncover new lineages of life (NeLLi) - Landsort_02402 metaG (SPAdes) (version 2) | ecosystem: Environmental > Aquatic > Marine > Oceanic >... | reverse complement strand
GTCGATGCGGGCCAGCAAGCGCCGGCTCACCCAATAACCGCCGCCGATGCCGACCAGCGCCATGACGCCGAGCCCCCACAGCATCGTGATGCGGATCAACCGGGCCAGCTCCCGTCTGTCCTCGATGTCACGGCCGACGATTAACCGATAACCGCCGGGTAATCGGAACACATTGGCGAAAGCGAGCCGGCGCTCGACGCCGCCAGGCGCGGGCCGGCTATAGAAGAACTCCACCGGGCCGAGACTCTCCCAGAGCTGAGGCGACACCGCGCTGAGATTGCCGGCAAGCTGCTTCCCGTCCTTGTCGGCGACGAGATAAAGGCTGTTGCCGGGCGTTCGGCTCCGTTCGGCCACGATACGAACCAGTTGATCGAGACCGCCGCCGCGATACTGCTCGGCGAGACCCTTGAGTTCCGCGTCGATGGTCTGATTGAGCTGCCGTGACAGCAGCACCGTCGTATTCCAGTAAATGTAGAAGACGGCCACGACCGCAGCCGCGCTGAACAGCGCAAGATAGGTCAGCGACAGGCGGAAGGTCGTCGTTCGGAAGAGCTTAGTGAGCGCTGTCACGGATCGTGTAACCCGCGCCGCGGACCGTGTGCAGGAGGGGGTCTCCGAAGTTCTTGTCGATCTTGGACCGAAGCCGCGAGATGTGAACGTCGATGACATTGGTCTGCGGATCGAAGTGATAGTCCCACACATTCTCCAGCAGCATCGTGCGCGTCACCACCTGTCCGGCATGCTTCATCAGATATTCGAGCAGGCGAAACTCGCGGGGCTGCAATATAATGGCTTCGCCGCCGCGCGTCACCTTGTGCGAAAGCCGATCGAGAACCAGGTCACCAACGACGAACCGCGTTGAGCCCTCCTCCGGAGAGGTGCGCCGGGCCAGCGCCTCGATGCGCGCGAGAAGCTCGCTAAAGGCATAGGGCTTGGTGAGGTAATCGTCGCCCCCGGCGCGCAGACCCTTCACGCGGTCGTCGACCTCGCCAAGTGCGGAGAGGATCAGGGCCGGTGTCCGGATCTCCTCGTCACGCAACGACTTGATGACGCCGAGCCCGTCGAATTTCGGCAGCATGCGATCGACGATCAAGACGTCGTAGGCATTGGTCCTGGCAAGATCGAGCCCGGCCAATCCGTCGGCGGCGTGCTCGGCCACGTGGCCGGACTCCTTGAGCGCCCGCTTCAGGAAGGCCGCCGTCTCCTGGTCATCCTCGATCACCAGAACGCGCATATTCGTGGGCCTCCCTGGGAAAACACTGTCGATGTGAGGAGAAAGGGCGGGCGGCGCGGTCGGGGGGAAACCGCGCCGCCCTCCGGCGAAAAGAAGGCGGTTTAGGCCTTCTTTAGTGAAAGCGCCACGAAGCGCGTTTGATCGCCGGTTTTAACCTGCATCAGCACCTTGACGGTTTCCTTGTCCGAGCCGGCGCCGTCCATGACTTTCTTGATGCCCGCGGCAACGTCACTCGGATCGGAGACGTCGACACCCGCAACCTGAAGGATGATGTCGCCGGGCTTCAAGCCCTTGTCGGCGGCATCGCTGGAAGGATCGACCTCGGTAACGACGACACCGTCGTCACCGGCGCCGGGGATCTTCACCGCAGGTGCAAGCGAAAGACCGAGGTCCTTCATCTGCTCGCTCTGATCGTCCGGCTCATCCTGCCGAAGCGCGGCCAGCTTCTTGGCGCTGGGGAACGCGCCGAGCTTCATGTCGACCTCTCGCTTGTCGCCATAGCGGACGATGGACAGCTTGACGTTGGTATCGGGATCGAGCTCGGCGATCTTGCGGGCGAGATCACGGGAATCCTCGACATTGGCCCCGTTCACCTCGACGATCACGTCGCCGGCCTTGATGTCCTCCTTCGAAGCGGGGCCATCCTCGGTCACCTTGGTGATCATCGCACCCTTGGACTCCGACAGACCGATCGAGTCGGCAATGTCGTCGTTCACGTTCTGGATAACGACACCGAGCCAACCGCGATCGACACTGCCGTCGCTCCGAAGCTCGGTCACCACCTGCTTGACCAGCGCCGCGGGCACCGCAAAGGCGATACCGACATTGCCACCGGACGGAGAGAAGATCGCCGTGTTCACGCCGATAACGTTGCCGTCGAGATCGAAGCTCGGACCGCCCGAGTTGCCCCGGTTCACGGCTGCGTCGATCTGGAGGTAATCGTACGGGCCGGAGCCGATGTCGCGGTTATGGGCCGAAATGATGCCGGCTGTGACCGTCCCGCCGAGGCCGAACGGATTGCCGACGGCGAGCACCCAATCGCCCACGCGCGGGTCCTTCTGGGAGAACTCAACGAACGGGAACTTCTTCTTGGCCTTGTCGGTCACCTTGACCAACGCCAGATCGGTGCGCGGATCCGTGCCGACGAGCTTGGCGGAGAATTTCTCGCCGTCCTCCATCGTCACCGTGATGTCTTCCGCGTCCTCGACCACGTGGTTGTTGGTCACCACGTAGCCGTCGTCCGAAATGAAAAAGCCGGAGCCCTGCGCCAGGCTCGGCGTGGGCTTGGAGGGCCCATTGGGCATGCCCTTACGGAACTGCTTGAAGAAATCGTAGAGCGGGTTGTCCTCCGGCAGGTCGGGCATGCCGGGCATCTGGTTGTTGTCGGCGACCTTCATCTCGCCCTTGACGTTGATGCTGACCACGGCCGGGCTGACCTTGGCCACGAGATCGGCAAAGGACAGCGGCGCGCGGCCAAAGGGCGTCTCGATGGTCTGCGGCGGCTGGGCGGTCTCGGCCACGGCAAAAGGCGCACCCGTGCCCAGCGTCAGTCCTAACGCCCCCGTGGCGATCAGGGCGGCGGCGGCGAGGAGCGCGGGCTTGCGGGGAAGCTTCCGCGACCGCGGGCTCTCATTCGCGGCAGGGCTCTGATTATTTCTCATTGGTCACCTGTTCTCCTGAGATGGAAGAATTTGATCATGTCTTGCCTCAGCGGAACGCGGGCAGACATCCAGGCTGGAAATATAGGCGTTCGCCAATTACGCCGCGGTTTCGACGGGATTAAATTTCGGTAAGGTTGAACGCCGTGAAGCGCTTGGATTCCAAGGGCTTGCGAGCCGTGCCGGCGCGCCGTCAACCCTCTCCCATGAGCCGCTTGAGCCGACGCTTCTCGTTGGTGGTCAACGGCTTAGGCCGCTCGGCGGCCAACGTCCGCCGCCGATACGCATACGCAATGGTGCCGAGCGCCGCCAACAACACGAGCGGCGTGGCAAGCCACAACAGCCAAGTATGCGGGGTGAAGCGTGGCTTGAGCAGCACAAACTCCCCGTAACGGGCAACGATGAACTCCAGGATCTCTTCGTCCGAATCGCCTGCCTTCAAGCGCTCGCGCACCAGCACCCGCAAATCCTTGGCGAGCGGGGCGTCCGAATCATCAATTGATTGGTTCTGGCAAACAAGGCAGCGCAGGCCCGCCGATAGATCGCGCGCGCGCGCTTCAAGCGCGGGGTCGTCCAGAATCTCGTCGGGCTGAACCGCGTGCGCCGGCATCGCCGAGAAAACCGTTGCGCAGGCCAGCACCAGACCAAGGAGCAAGGGGCGCAACGCCATGGTCACTTCCCGGCCACAGCGGCGGCGGGCTTCGACTTCGCCCGTTTCGGCGCACCAACTCTCAAACGCCGGTCGGACAACGACACCGCCCCGGCGAAGAACATCAGCAGCGCGCCGAGCCAGATAAACCGCACCAGCGGATTGAAGTAGACCCGGACACTGTAGGCGCCGTCCTTCAGCTCATCGCCGAGCACCACATAGAGGTCGCCGCGCCAGCTATTGTGGATGCCGGCCTCGGTGGTCGCGCTCTTTTCAACGACGAAGGCGCGCTTCGACGGCGCGAGCGTGGTCACGGGGCTGCCGCCGCGCGTCACCTCGAACGTGCCGACCCGCTCCTGATAGTTGGGACCACGGCGCGGCGCCACGCCCTTGAACACAAGCTGATAGCCGGCAATGTCGACCGTGCCCCCTGGCGAGAGCGCCTCGATCCGCTCCGACCGCCAAGCGGTCGTCGCCACGAGGCCGATGACCATGACGCCGAGGCCCGCATGGGCCAGCGCGCCGCCATAGGCTGCACGCGGCAGATTACGCATGCGCCGCCAGCTCTCCGCACTGGACGCACCGAACAGTTTGACGCGAAATGCGATGTCCGTTGCCGCACCCATCAGCAGCCAGATGCCAAGCCCGATGCCGAGCGGAGCCAGCCATGGCCCCTTCTGGTTCAGTGCAAGCGCGACGATCATGACCGCGAGGCTGACAATGGCCGCCGCCATGAGGCGCTGCGCCGCGGCCAGCAGGTCACCCCGTTTCCAGGCGAGCAAGGGGCCGAACGGCGCGGCGATCAGCAGCGGCACGATCAGCGGCACGAAGGTGAGATTGAAGAAGGGCGCGCCGACCGAGATCTTCTCGCCGGTCACGGCCTCCAGCGCCAGTGGATAGAGCGTGCCGACAAACACGGCGGCGCAGGCGACCGTGAGAAGAAGGTTGTTGAAGACCAGGGCTCCCTCGCGGCTGATCGGCGCGAACAGTCCGCCTTGGCTGAGCAACGGCGCCCGCCAGGCGAACAGCGCGAACGCGCCGCCGATGAACACACCCATGATGGCGAGGATGAAGACGCCGCGCGCCGGATCGACGGCAAACGCATGCACCGAGGTAAGCACCCCGGAGCGCACCAGGAACGTGCCCATGAGGCTCAAGGAGAAGGTGATGATCGCGAGCAGGATCGTCCACACTTTGAGCGCGTCACGCTTCTCCATGACCAGGGCCGAGTGCAGCAGCGCCGTGCCGGCAAGCCACGGCATGAAGGAGGCGTTCTCGACGGGGTCCCAGAACCAGAAGCCGCCCCAGCCGAGCTCGTAATAGGCCCACCACGAGCCCATGGCGATGCCAAGCGTGAGACACATCCAGGCGGCGAGCGTCCAAGGTCTCACCCAGCGCGCCCAAGCGGCATCGATGCGCCCGTCGATCAGCGCGGCGACGGCGAACGAGAAGGCCATGGAGAAGCCGACATAGCCCGCGTAGAGAAATGGCGGGTGAAAGGCGAGCGCCGGATCTTGCAAGACGGGGTTGAGCCCCTGTCCGTCGAACGGCGCCGGATCGACGCGGATGAACGGGTTCGACGTGATGATGATGAACAGGAGAAAAGCGACGGCGATCGAGCCCTGCACCGCCAGCACATTGGCCTGGAGTTGCCGCGGCAGGTTGTTGCCGAAGGTCGCCACCGCCGCGCCGAACAATGCGAGGATCAACACCCACAAGACCATGGAGCCTTCGTGGTTTCCCCATACCCCGGAGATCTTGTAGAGCAGCGGCTTCGCCGAATGCGAGTTCTGCCAAACGTTCAAGACTGAAAAGTCCGACGTGACATAGGCGGTCATCAGCGCGATGAAGGCGATGGCGATGAGAATGAACTCGGCCTGCGCGGCGGGCACGGCCACGGCCGTGAGCTGTGGATCGCGAAAGCGCGTGCCGATGACCGGAAGCACCATCTGCACGATGGCGACGCCGAGCGCCAGGATCAGCGCGTAATGTCCGGTTTCGGCAATCATCGTCAGTTCACCTCGCCGCGCGTATCGTCCGCGCCATCGGCCTTGGCACCGTCAAGCTTGGCACCCTCGCGCCACACGCCGCGCTCCTTAAGCTTCGCCGCGACTTCCGGCGGCATATAGTTCTCATCGTGTTTGGCGAGCACGTTGTCGGCGTGGAACACGCCGTCAGGTTCGAGCACGCCTTCGGCCACCACGCCCTGTCCTTCACGGAAGAGATCGGGCAACACGCCGGTATAGGTCACCGGAAGTGTCTTGGCGCCGTCGGTGACGACAAACCGAACGCTGGTCCCCTCGCCGCGCTCGACGCTTCCCATTTCCACGAGACCGCCAAGCCGGAAGCGCTGACCCGGCGCGACCTGCATCTCGGCGACGTCGCTCGGGCCATAGAAGAAGACGATCGAATCCCGCATGGCGTAGAGCACGAGCCCGACGGCTACGCCCAGCACCACCAGGCATGTGCCGATCAGAACGCCTCTGCGCTGCTTCCTGGTCATGACTTCAGTCCAAGTTCCACTGCGAGCGCGTCGAGCTGCCGGATCGCTTGTGCATTACCGGCAAATTGGGTCTTGGCGCGCGCCAGCGCTTTCTCCGCCTCGTCCTTGCGGTCGAGCACCGTATAGGCACGGACCAGGCGCAGCCAACCCGCCAGATCGTCGCCCTGCTGCTCGAGCCGGGTCGCGAGCCGCTGCACCATACCCTCGATCATCGCCTGGCGGTCGGCCGGGCTCATGGTCTGCGCCGCGGCGACGTCCGCAGCGTCTGGGCCGGGCGCGGCCGCGGGGCCTGGCGCTGGGCCATCACCGGACAAATGGGCCTCCGCCTCGGCGATCCTTTGCTGGACCATCGCGCGCCAGCGGTCGTCAGCACCCTCCCGCTCGACCAGCCCGCGCCAATCCTCGATGGCCGCCGCGTAGTTGCCGTCCTGCTCCTTGGCGATCGCAAGCAGAATGCGCGGCTCGACCAAACTCGCATCGAGCGCGAGCGCCCGTTCCAACGAACTCCGCGCCGCCTCGCTCACCAACCCTTCCTTCTCCAGGACGAGCGCCTGGCCATAGCCCGAAAGTCGCGGCGCCGAAGGCCCCAGCAGCCGGATGGCCTGGCCGTAGGCATCTGCCGCATCGCCGTAACGCCGCGCACTCATATAGACCGGCGCGATCACGTCCCAGCCTTCGCCCTCTTCGGGGTGCGAGCGAAGCCGTGCCTCGACCCGGGCGACGAGCGCGCCGAGATTTTTTTCCGAAGCCGGATCTTGCAGGCGCGCCACCAAAGGTTGGTCGGGAAGGCGCGGAGAGCCGTAAAGGAGATAGAGGGAGAGGACGCCGAGCGGCAAGGCGAGCGCCACACCGACCAAAGCCAGGCGCGCCGTCCTGCGGCCCTTGTCGGGGGTTTTCTCACTGCTTGCCTCGGCGTCGGCGGCAAGCAATCGCCGGGCGACCTCGAGGCGCGCGGCTTCCGCCTCGGCCTCGCCGATCAGCCCACGGCCGCGATCGGCGTCGATCTCATCGAGCTGATCGCGGTAGACGGTGGCGTTGAAGGCCTGACGCGCAGGCGCGAAGCCACTTGCGCCGGCGAGCGGCCGCAGCAGGAAAAACAACACGATCGCCGTGAGCCCGGCGAGTATGACCCATAGCAGCACGAAAAGAGGCCCTAACCTTCAGGAGTCAAACGGAGGTTAGGCATAGGGAATGGCGCTGACCGGAGCAAGGTCCAGCTCAAATCGAAAGATTAATTCGCGGCAATTGGGAAACGCGCCTAGCCGACGGTACTCCAGGTGCCGTCAGGCTGGCGGCAGGCCGTGCCGCGGGCCGTTTGCGGCTGACCGCTGACATAGATCGTGTGGGTGAAAGGCCGGCAAAACGAGCCGCCCTGTTGATAAGGCTTGCCCGGCACGATCTGGCCCCGATGCTGATTCGATGGGTTGTTCCACGGCGTGGCCTGGCCGGCTTGGCCATATTCCAGGGCCTTATATTCCGCGGCCGCCGCAAGCTGGCGGTCCCGCTCATCCAGATCGGCGCCGATCAAATTACCGAGGATGCCGCCAGCCATGGCACCGATCGCAACGCCAGGAATACGGTTCTTCTTGCCACCGATCGCCGCGCCGGCCGCACCACCGGCCACGGCGCCGAGAATGGTGCCCGTACCCTGCTTGTTCCCCGGCCCACAGGCGGGGAGAAGAAGCGGCATAAGGGCAATCGCAATAACCGGTGTCAGTTTCATAGCATCCCCCTCAGCCCAGAGTTAACTCATCCTTCTCGGCGAGAGTGTGAACTCCTAGAGTTTAACGTGTCACATGACCCTTAAGAATAACAAATCTGGCCAAATTAGGTTGCATACTTGGACAAACCATAATTCAGGCCGCTGGAAGGGTGAGCCGGGCCCGCAAACCGCCCTTTGGCGAGGGTTCGAGTTCGAACCGTCCCTTATAAAGATGGGCGAGATCCGCCACGATTGAGAGCCCGAGCCCCGAGCCGGGCTTGCTCTCGTCCAGGCGCTGGCCGCGCTTCACGGCCCTCTGACGCTCCGGCTTGGTCAGCCCCGGGCCATCGTCATCGACAATCACCGCGAAGCTGCCGCTGCCGCGCGGCCGCTCAACACTCACCGCGACCTGGCCTTTTGCCCATTTGCAGGCATTGTCCATCAGGTTGCCGGCCATTTCCTCGAAGTCCTGCTTCTCTCCCTGGAACTTCAGATCGGAGCCGGCCGAGACCTCGAGGCTGACGCCCCGCTCGCCGTAGATCCGGTCGAGTGTCCGCTTGAGCGCCTCGAGCACCGGCGTCACTTCGGTCACATCGCCAATCACGCCCGAGCGCGCCGCGACCCGTGCCCGATCGAGATGATGGGTAATTTGGTTGCGCATGATCTCCGCCTGCTCGACCACTTTTTCGGAGAGCGCGCCCTTGTGGGTCCGGGCCTCGTTGCTGATTACGCTCAGCGGCGTCTTGAGCGCGTGCGCCAAGTTCCCGACATGGGTCCGGGCACGCTCGACCACATCGCGGTTCGATTGGATCAGCGCGTTGAGCTCGGTCTGGAGCGGCTTGATCTCGTCCGGAAGCTCGCCTTCGAGGCTTTCGGAATCGCCCGAGCGGATCGAAGCGAGGTCGTGGCGGATAGCGCGTAAGGGGAGCAATCCGAAACGCACTTGGAAGAACGTCGCCACCACGAGACCGACGCCGAGCAGGGCCAACGCCAGGATGAGCATGGTGGTGAACTCGGAAAGATCCGCGTCGATCTCGGCGGCATCGCCGGCGACCGCGTAGGAATAGCCCGCGGACTCAGGCCCGCCGGGCCTGATCTCGCGTTCGACGATGCGCAAGTTCTGGTCGTTCGGACCTGGCGCATAGCTTCGCCGGGTCAAGGTGTCGTCGGGGGGAATACCATCCCGGCTCGGCAACTCGAGCTGCTGATCCAGCAGCGAGTCCGAGACAAAGAGCGGACGCTTGGCGCCCTTGAGCGGCTTGATCTGCCAATACCAGCCGGAAAAGGGGATGGTGAAGATGGGGTCGCCCAAACTGGCGGGCTCTTGGGGGGAGTCTCCGCCCTCCGCCGTGGTCGAGGCCACGAGGCTCGTCATGTAGACGTTGATGCGCGCGTCGAAATTGCGTTCGACGGCTTCGCGATAGAGCGAGACGAGGAGAATGGCGGCGGCGGGAATGACCACGAGGGTCCACGCCGCGGCCGAGGCGAACAGCCTGAAAGCGAGAGATTTAGGCCCCATCTTCGGCGTCCGTGAGGCGGTAGCCCAGCCCTCGGACGGTCTTGATAAGGTCGATGGGAAGCTTCTTGCGCAGACGCCCGATGAACACCTCGACCGTATTGGAGTCCCGGTCGAAGTCCTGCTCGTACAGATGCTCGACGAGTTCGGTGCGGGAGACGACGCGCGCGCGATGCATCATCAGATAATGAAGCACACGATATTCGTGCGAGGTGAGCTTGATCGCCTGACCCTCGACCGTCACGCGTGCGGCTTTGGTGTCGAGGACAAGCGGCCCGCACTCCATCTCATTATGCGCATGACCCGCCGAACGCCGCAGCAGCGCGCGAAGCCGGGCCAGCACCTCTTCCATATGAAACGGCTTAGCCACGTAGTCGTCGGCGCCGGCATCCATGCCGGCCACCTTGTCGCTCCAGCGCTCGCGCGCGGTAAGGATGAGGACGGGCATCTTGCGGTCGTCTCGACGCCACTGCTCGAGCACGCTCAAGCCATCCTTCTTCGGCAGACCGAGATCGAGCACAATGGCGTCATAGGGCTCGGTGTCGCCGAGAAAATGGCCTTCCTCACCGTCAAAAGCCGTATCGACCGCGTATCCCGCATCGCCCAGCGCCGTCACGAGCTGGCGGTTGAGATCCGGATCGTCCTCGACAACGAGAAGCCTCAAACGACTACCCTCCCTGGCGCTCTCGACGCCTCCTAGAAATTCCCGGTACGGGCGTCGACGGTGAGATTCTCGACGTCGCCCTTCTTGCCCAGCACCACGATCTTATAGACGAACTTCCCGCCGCTTTCGCACAACGTGGCGGAGATCACTCTGCCACCGGTGGCGGACTGGACAGTCTGGTAGATCACGTTGCCGGGGACCAGCGAGTTCTGAGAGATGATCGCGCCGGCCGACTTCCACGGCACGCACCCCGCCTGCGCGGGCGTGGCCGCCGAGGTCAGCATGACCGCGATCGACACCGCTATGGCAGTTTGCCTGATTGGCCGACAGATCATCTCAGTCCCACTTATCCCTTCTTGGATGGTAACCCTAAAGGAGCGCCAATGAACGGTGCATGAACGCTGATGCTTCCCTATTTTGACCGGGCGGATTTGCCCGCGCCAGGTTTCGCGGCGGCATCGTCCACCTTGGCGCCGAGCGCTGCAAGACCCAGCCCGCCGAGAATGATGGGAAGCTCCGTCACGAGGTCGGCCAGCGACATGTCCCCCACGGCCCACAGCCCCGCCGCCGAAAGCGCGGCCGTCACGCCGAGAACCTGCGTGCGGTAACCCTTGGCGAAGCCGCCGCTCATAAGCCAAATCAAAGCGTTCATGGATCATCTCCTTTTCTTGATGGGATGGGTTTGGATGAGGTTCACTGCCCGCGACACGCGCAGGCCGCGCAGATGACAACGCGCTCAAGTAGCGAAGCGGTAGCGCAGACAAAACGCCGCTCAAGTAGCGAAGCGGTAGCGCAGACAAAAAGCCGCTCAAGTAGGCCAGAGGCCGGTAGCGCACCTAAGACGGCCAGCGATAGCCGAGCACGAGACTCTTGCGGTACGTGGCGAAGCACACTTTGTCGGATTGGTTGCCGCCGAGGCAGACAAGACGCCCGTTCTCCTCGCGGTCGAAGAAGGTGACGTGCCCCTGCCAGCCTTTGCCGCGTTTGAGCACGACGATGCAGCCTTGACGCGGCGCATCAAGCTTGACGCCCCAGGAAAGATAAGAGCGCGCGGCAAGCGAGCCGGTGGGTGTAATGCCGGCGCGCGCCAGCATCGCCCCGACGAAGGCCGCGCACCACGGCACGCTGTCGTGCTTCACTTCGGGGTGCCCGGCGTCGCGGTAATAGGCTTGCACGGCGGGATTGTCGGCGGCGCCGCTTGCTTCCTTGACGCCGCGCTCGGCGCCGGCAAGCGCGTACCATTGGGGAAGAGACATGAGCATCCCTCAACAAAAAAGGGGCCGCTGGATCCGCGGCCTCGGTCTTGCGCTGGTTTGGGGCGGGCTAGTGTCGGCCGCGCATGGCGCGGCGCTGCTGGACGATCTTGAGCGTCACGAGCACGAGCGATGCGAGCCCCGTCAGGCTGCCGATGACAAGAGTCACCAGGTGCAGCCATGGCGACAACGTCGCCGGATCAATCATTGCCGCGGCGAAGGAAATACTGGCGCCGCCTGCGCCCGCTGCCAAAGCTTGCCCTGAGCTCAAATGCTCGACGGCGCGGTAAATCATCATGTGCGCTCCGTCATGTGCCGCCTGCCCTGCCTGTCTCGCGGGGAGGGTGAGCTTGGCCGCTACAAGTTTTGCTGGTGTCATGAAACGGCCGGCACGTCCATCCGGGAGCCCCGGCAAACTTCCCCCGCCGCCTTTCTGGCGGTGGCGGGATGGCGTTGTGCTTCACGGCGCCTAGCGGGGGCTTTCACTTTGCCGGCCGGTCCCCGCGGCCGGCGGCGATCACTCGCAACCGGCCCGCGTCTCCCCAAACGTTCACGTCTAGGCTTGCAGACGCGCTTCTACCAAATTAACGAGCCTAGCTTTACCCCCTCACGATTGCGCTTAGACCGGACTGAAGGAATGAAGCGCCGCCGTCGCCGCGCCAGGTCGTGGTTCCTGCGGCCTGCGAGATTTCTAGCCAGACAAGCGTATTGTATCCGAGGCCCGGACATCCGACGTAGCGCGCCGTGGATTGCAGGACCACGGTGGTCGCGCCGGTGCCGAAATGGCAGGCCGAGTTCACCGAGGTGGAGTTGACGCCGATGCCGACAGCGACGAACGCCGCGCTCGAGTTGAAGGACAGCCCGCATACCGTGGCATCGGCCACATCCTCCGCGGTGCCGCAGACATATGCGACCTGGTTCGCTGCGTTTGCATTCGCCTGATGCCAGCTTGCCGTCGTATAGGTCCAACTATCGGCCGTCTCGATGATATGCAAGCCGATGGATACGCGGTGGTAGCAGTTCCACAAGAGCGCCTTTGCCGCCGAAAGCTCGGTCTGACCGTTGGCCGAAGCGCGGAACGTGCCGGCATAGGTGAGGCGCTCCGCAGCGATCGAGACCGTGTCACCTGATCCCGTCCCGAAGCGCACCGTCATCGTCGCCGCGTTGAGCAAGATGCCGCTGACGCGCGTCAGGCTGTAGCCCCGCGTCGTGTTGTCAGTCCACGCAGGTCCCGAGACGAGGCGAGGGCTGCCACCATTGTGGTCGAGGAACAGGTCGAAGTTCTTGTCGGCTTGGTGGTAGCCGGTGTGGCCGCTGTCCGAGTCGAGCGCGAGCGACAGTTCGCCCAGCAAAACCGAGGTCCAGCCGGCGCCGTCCCAGAACGGCGCGGCCGATCCGAGATAGGGCGTGTAGTAGATCGTCGTTTTGGCAAGCTGGTCGGTTACGGTCACCGGCACGCCGGATGCCAGCGTCAGGCGTCCTTGCGGCGCCGCCAATCCGCCGCCGCTGCCGCCGCCCGCCGTGAACGCCGCGAACACCAGGTCGTCGGCGTCGAGCGTGCCGCCGCGGTCGCTCGTGCAGCGCCACAGCGTGTCGGCGAAGCCTGCCCCTTCCATGACAGAGAAGTAGACGCCGGGATGCTCGTCGAAATTATCGAACGCGCTGTCGCGGCTCGCCGCGCCGGACGCCGGCACGATGTAGATGCCGTTCTCGGCGGGCGCGCTCTGCTCGGTGACGAGAACGCGGTCGCCGGTGTTCAAGGTCACCCCGTCGATCGTATCGCCGTTCTCCAGGTCCGAGGACAGATCGATGTCGGCCGTGGTCTTGATCCGTACGATGGTGAACGACGACGCGCCCGCGGGGCCCGTCGGTCCGGTCTCTCCAGGGTCGCCCGGATCGCCCGGGTCGCCCGGCGGTCCTTGCGGCCCTTCGATGCCGGCGAGCGCCCACGCCGCGCCGTCGAAGCGGTACATGGCGTCTTCGTCGAGCACCCAAGCGAGCCAGCCCGCGCCGGCACCCGAGCCCGGCAGATAGGACCGCCATTCGCCGTCGATGAACCGCGCGACGCGCGCATCCCAGCCGAGCCAGGCGCCGGCGCCGGTCTCGCCGCCGCTCGTGCCGGCGACAATGTAGGTGTCGCCTTCATCCGGCTCCGCGGGCGGCTCGGCCAGGTCCTTGTCCAGCACGCTGAGCTGCACCAGCGTATCGAGCAAGGTCATGGCTTCGTTATGGGTGACGTGCTTCTGGGCTTGCGCCGCCGCGATGAAGGGGATGCGTAGTTTCGCGCTCTCTTCGGCCATGCTTCACCTTGTTTGGAATGGGGTCCCCATGACGCTCAAGTAGCGCGCAGCGCGGTAGCGCCATGGGGCAAAGCTAGTGCTGATAGTCGTAGGTGAGCTGCTCGGCGGCGGGGCCCGGCCCATAAACCGGCGAGACTTGCGCCACGCGGATGGTGACGTTCCATTGCGCCGTTCGGAAATCGTCCGTTTGCATCGCCGCGGTGTAGAGGAAGGCCGGCGTCGGCGTCTCGACGTTGCGCAGCACGGTCCCGTCCGGCGCATCGAGAATGTCGAGCTGATAGACTTCCGCATCTTCGCCAAGCGGCACTTCCAGGCTCTGCCAACTGTCGCCGCCGGCGCGCGTGCGGCGCACCCAGATAAACGTCCAGTCACCCGTTGCGGGATCGCGCTTGCCTTGCAGATGCACGGGGCGCAGCGGTCGCAAGCCGAGCCCCTGGAAGCCATGCGCCGCCGTGCCGTATGACTCCGCGTCCAGGCTTTCCGTGGTCGGCCCGAACTTGTAGCTGAGCGCGAGCCCGATCTCGTCGGGCCGCATGTTCACCGGCGTCACCGCGCTATTGATGAGCACGAAGCGTGCGCCAGGTGCCACCGGATCACGCATGGCGCCTTCCGTGCCGTGCATGCCGCGCAACAGATCGGAGAGATCGTAAGTGCCCGCCTCGACCAGTGCCGCGGTCTGGAACTGGATCAGCTCCCACTCGCCATCCGCATTCTCGATGGCGGCGAAGTTCGCGCCGTTCAGCAACGCCTCTTCCGTCACCGACTCGAGCGCGCCGTAGTCGAGCCTCACACGCACCACATTGCTCCGGTCGAAGCGGTGAAGCGGCCCCGAATAGAAGCCGAACACGGTCTCGCCCAACGTCGCGCGCGCGCCAATGATCGTGTTCAGCTCATAGCCACTCGTCGACGGCGAGCGATAGACGGCGACCGCCCCCGGCCAAGGGTCGGCATCGGCGGCGATGTAGCCAATATGCGCGGCCTCGTCGCCGCGCAGCAGCGGCAGGTCCAGAAAATACGCCTGCGTCGGTCCATAGACCGTGACGATGTCGAACTCCCGCTCCCGCTCCGGTACCGGGACCGCATCGAGATTGAAGGGCTCGACGGAGCGCGCCTCGATCTCTTTGAAACTGGCGTCGCGCGTTTCCGTAAGCCGCAGGGGATAGTCGCGGGCACCTGCCTCGAGCGTGATGACGTCGCCGGGCTCCAGCGCAAGCCGGCTCGGCGCGAGGCCGAACGTTCCACGCTCGCGCGCCGCCCAGGCATCGCGCAGCCACCCCTCGGCGATGGCGAGCGCCTTCCCCTGGCCCATGACGATGGGAAGCTCCGCCGCAGACACCCGGTCGCTGCGCACGCCAAGCCGCCGCGCCTCCACCGCGCCTTGGGTGTAGTCGTGATTGCCGTCGAAATAGGTGACCTTGGCCGAGAGCGGCAGCTCCGTCTCCTGGCCGCGGGTCAGCGTATAGAGCGGCGCTTCGGCGTCCGTCTCCACCAGCTCATCGGGCGTGACCGTCGCCACCGAGCCCACCAGCCCCCGATGCGCGAACTGGATCAGCCCGCCGGACTCATAGGCATCGAACAGATAGGCCAGCCCGAGCGGCTGGAGCGCGTCGCGCGCCGACATGATGCGGTCGATGACGAAGCCGTCGAGGAAGCCGTAGAGCTTCGTCACCTCGTAGCGCGTGAAGCCGTAATCCTCGAGGATCTGCCGTACGATAGCGGCAAGCGCGCCGCCGCCAACACGTCCCGTGAGCCAATGGCCGAGCTCCCAATTGCCGCCGTCGGCCCACACCGACAGCGCATAGGGAAAGGCGGGATAAGGCCGCGCGTCCCAGGTGTAGACGAAGATGCGGGAGACATCGACCATGCGGCCGCCATACACACCCGAGACCGGGTTCGAGCCCGCCACATAGTCCTCGTGGCTCGGATCGAAGAAATTCTGGATCGCCTGGATATAGCGGCGCTGGATCAGATCGTCGCGCACGCTGCGCGAGAAATACGGCGCGAAACTCTCCGCGCTCTTCGGATCAATAAAGACGTTCGGCTGGTTGGCGCCCTTGTCCACCGCGGGACAGCCGATTTCGGTGAACCAGACCGGCTTGGATCGCGGAACCCACGCGGTCGGACTACCGGACTCGATACCGCCCGGACGATTGAAGTGCTGGTTCTCCCACCATTCTTGAATAGCCTTCGGCTTGTAGATCCACGGCTTGCCGTAAGCACCGTCGGTGATCGGCAGCCGCGTCTGGCTGATGCGTTCCGGGCTCGCCTCGTTGCCCGTGGCGCCGGCCGCCGGGTAGTACCAGTCGAAGCCTTCCCCGCCCCTGATATTGCTGCGCAGGTAATCGAGATCGTAGATCGACCGCCAGCCCGCCTGATGATCGAGATGCGCCTCGCCGTCGCGCCAATCGGACAGCGGCCAGTAGACGTCGATGCCGACCGCGTCGATGTCGTTCGACGCCCACAGCGGATCGAGATGGAAATAGACGTCGCCCGAGCCGTCTTGCGGCTGATGCCCGCCATGCTCGGTCCAATCCGCGCCATAGGTGATCTTGGTGCCGGGCGAAAGCACGCCGCGCACATCGCTGGCAAGATCCACCAGCGCATCCACAAAGGGATAGAAGCTGGCGCTCGACCGCAATGTGGTGGCGCCGCGCATTTCCGAGCCGATGAGAAAGGCGTCCACGCCGCCCGCGGCCTCGCACAAATGCGCGTAATGCAGAATGAAGCGGCGGAATGACCATTCATTAGGTCCCGCATAGAGCACGTCCTCGCCGTCGACGGTAAAGTCGGCCGGCGCCACGGACCCGACGAAGGCCGAGACCTGGGTGGCACAGGCCGCCGTCTGGTCCACCGTGTCCGGCGCATCCGGTGCTGGATCACAGGTGATGCGCCCACGCCAGGGATAAGACGGCTGGCTGCCCGCCCCCGAATAAGGATCGGGCAGCACATTTTCCTCCGGCACGTCCATGGAGATGAACGGGTAGAACGTCACCTTCAGCCCGCGCGCCTTGAGGTTCTTGATGGCCGCGACCACGGCGCGGTCCGCCGGCGTGCCGCCATAGGCGGGGCGTCCAGCGACTTCCGACACCACATAGGCTTCATCGCGCGTGACGCCGCCGACCGACCAATCGTAAGGCTGCGTTTGTTTGGTCGCGACCTCGACACCGGGCCGCACCTCGCAGGCGCCGACGCGCAAATCCGTGCCGAACCAGCTCACCACGATCGAGACATTGCCGACATGGGGCAGCTGCGCCTCGAGCTGATCGAGCGCGACGTCGAAGTCGGTGCCGCCGACGGAGGTGTGCAGGTTCTCGGCGATGGTCACACCGTCCTCCACGCGGATGACCTGATCGTCCTCGTAGACGAACTCGCCCGCGCTCGGGATCAGATTGACCGCTCTCACCTCCTTCTCGAAATCGTCGACCGCGCGGAACACTTCGAAATTGAGCTGCGGCAGCCGGTTGCCGAAGCGTTCCAGCGCCATGGTCTCGAACACGACATAGGCCGTGCCGCGATAGGCGGGTGCCAAGGTGCTGCCACCCTGCTTCGCGGTGATCAGCCCGTCGAGGCCTTGCGTCTCACCGCCGAGATGCGTGCGGATCGTAAAGTCCGATTGCCTGAGCTCCTTGCCGTCGGCCCAGATGCGTCCGACCCGCGTGATCGGCCCCTCGCAGATTGCATAGGCTGCATTGGCGAAGTAGCTGTACTCGACGGTGCGCACGGTTTGCGTCGGCGTCTGTGCCGAGCGGCTCGACGAACCGAAGACATTCTTGCCGCCTTTGACCTGCCCGCCGCCCGTGGTCTGGGTGGTGACGGTCACCTCCTCCTTGAACCGCGTTGCCCAGATCAGCTGCCCCGGCAGACGCGCGCGCCCATAGAGACGCGGCAGCGGCGCGCCCTCGCTGGATGCACCGAGCTGCACGTCGGACAGCCGCGGGCCCTGCACCAGGCGCGTGTCGCCGGACGATGTGGCCAGCGGCCCGAGCAGCGCCTGATCGATGAAGGCGCCGGCAAGCGAGCCCACCGCGCCGCCGATGGTCGCGCCGGTAATCGCCGTGCCGAGCACGCTGCCGGGAAACAGCGCGCCGCCCACGGCCGAGCCCACGGCACCGAGAACCAGTGTCGCCATCGAGTGTCCTCAACGTCGGGATAATCGCGCTCAAGTAGCGCGAAGCGCGGTAGCGCCTATAAAAATGGAAAGCGAAACGCGGCTGTTGCGCGCCGTAACCACCAGCGCCCGAGCGGGATCTCCACCACGCCGAGCCCTTCCTGGCTGTGGATCATGTGCAGCCCATTCTCCGCGTCATTCCGGCGCAAGCCGGAATCCAGAGAAGCAGAGTCTGTGCCTCGCGCGCTGGATGCCGGCGTTCGCCGGCATGACGAGTCAGAAACCAAGATCCCGGCATGTTTCGCCACCCCGCCCTCGCGCATGCGGAACACCAGCACGTCGCCGGGCGCGGCCTCGCCCACATCGTCAAGCGCGGTCAGGTGCCGGCAGGCCGCGGCGATCAGAGTCTCAGAGCCCGTGGCGTTGCCCCAGTCCCTTGTATAGGGCGGCATGGTTTCCGGCTCCGGCCCGCAGAGCTCCCGCCACACGCCGCGGATCAGGCCGAGGCAGTCGCAGCCGGCGCCTCTCAGGCTTGCCTGATGGTGATAGGGCGTGCCGAGCCAGCCGCGCGCGGCGGCGATGATGGCTTCGCGGGTGGGCATGGGAATCGGCCTGAAAATGATCGAAAAGCCGCGACGATAATCCCGATTGAAGCGCGGGCGGCGGAAGCATAAATTTCCGGCCATGAAGCTCCACACTTGGCTCTATCTGATCCTGTTCATCGGCTTCTTCCCCGTCCTCTGGGGAGGATCGGCCTATCTCGACCGCGTCTGGCCAACCACGACCGAGCTCCTGAAGGAGCGCGGCGAGGAGATCAAACAGGAAGACATTCCGGAGTAGGTTCGGCGCGCGCCCTACCGCAACCGCCCGCCGTCGTTCCGGTCCGTGCGGCTCGCCACCCTCAGCATAAAATCGTTGCCCGGCACGTGCGGAAAGCCGCGGAAATTGATCGTGTTGGCGAATTTGTTGCGGCAGGTGCCGAATTGCTTGTCGCAGCCGGCCGTGATCTTGAACGTGTCCCCCTCCCCGATCTCCTCGGACGGGCGCTGCCACAGCTCGAGACTCACCCCGCTTGAAGACTTCGCGTGCAGCTTCACTTCGGCAGGCCGCCCTGCATTGGCGCCTGTGAGCCAGGTGATCAGCCCCCGCGTGAACCAGTTGTTGGCATAAGCGTCGAGCCCTGAGGCGGTGAAGCTGCGCGGCGAGTCGCCCAGCGCATCCACCACGCCGTCGCCGCTCGTAAACGCCGCCTGGTCGAGATTGACCTTGCAACGTGCGTCGCCGACATCGGCGTCGCAGCCATATTGGATGATGCGGCCTTGCGGCTGCTGCAGCTCATGTGCGAGCCCGCGGACCTCGCAGGCGAAATGGGTTGCCCCGCGCGCCACCTCCCCGAGATTGCCGTAACGCATCAAGACGCGCAGGTCGGGCTCCGTCCAGTTCACCCGGTAGATCTCGATCAGCGCGTTGTCGAACAGGCCGGCGGCGAGGTCCGCCTCGCTCAGCCGGTCCGACTTCAGCGCGCCTTGCACGTCGAGCGTATCCACGTTGAGCCCGACAGCGCCGGTGATCTCGGACCCCGTGAAACCGCTCGCCGCCTCGAAGTTGGTGCCGTCGAAGACAACATCCCGGTCGTGGTCGGTGAACCCAAACGCCACCCCGTCATTGCGGGTGATGCGCCAGCACCAACACAAGGTGGTGCCGCCACTATCGAGATGATCCTGAAGACCGGCCGACAGAACTCTCACAGCCGCACCTCCACAATGGGGATCTGCGGAATGGAACCCGCCTCGATCTCGCTGAGATCGATCTCGAGCTGGTCGGTGTCGAAGCGCGCCGGCACATCGAACTGGAAGCCTGCCGTCACCGGGGCGTCCTCCGCCGGAATGTGCTCAGGCAGAAACGTCACCACGCCGGTGATGAGGCTCACCAGATAATTCTCCGGGTCCTCCGGCACGCCATCCACCGCGACGAGCACGGAGCCTTCGACGGGCAGTTGAATGCTCCGCGTCCATGGGGCGAACGTCGTGCCGTAGGTCTTGGTCAGCTGGAAAGTCGCTGTTGCGCCGTCGCCCAAGCCGATCGCCTGGTCCAGCGCCGACGGCGCTTGCGACGGCGCGCACGATTTATGGTCCGTCCAATCTTTCCAGCGAAAGCCGTGCAACCGCCCGCGCCGCTCCTCGAAGAAGGCAATGACGGCGTGCAGATCGTCGAGCGTTTTGATGCCGTAGCCCGCGTTGTAGCGGCGCTTGGAATCCGCCCAGCGGCTGTTGCGCTCCTCGTGACCGGAGCCGAGCACCACGATCTCTGTCCGCCGTTCGGGCCCGCCGCGCGCACCCAGCGACACGCGCGTGGGAAAACGCACATCGTGAAACGCCATGTCCGTCTCCGCTTACAAATTCCGCTGGCCGCGCCCGGCCACGCGGGCAAGCATGGCGGCGATCTGGCCTTCGGAGCGCTTGAAGCTCGAAGCGTCCTGGGTGGTGACGTTGAAGGTGACGTTGACCGCACCCGCGCCGCCTCCTGAACGCACGCCGAGCCGGCCGTCGCGTCCGCGTGCCAAAGGCAGAATCGCCTCAGGCCCCGCCTCCCCGGCGATCCCATGGCGAGACCCAAGCGGAAACGTCATGGGCGAGGCGATCACCCCGCCGCGGGCAAACGGTACGGGCGCGGCCGCGCCCAACCCCGCGCCACCCAGAAGCTGGGTCAGGCTGTCCCCAAACGCCCGGCTGATCGGCAGCAGCGCCGCTTCCAACGTGTTCTCCGACAGCGAGAAGGCGAGCGAGCGCAACACCTCCGACAGCGCCTTGCCCTTCAGCGAGGCGTCGGTGAAGGCCCGCGTTAAATTGTTGGCAAAGCTGTTGCTGAGCCGGCTTGCATCGGCGAGCGCGCTGCGGAGCGGGGCGATGTCGCCGCCGATGACGACGTAAAGCCCGTCGCTGTTATCCGGTTGAGCCACCATCGGGGAAAGCTTTCATCAATGCCGATAAGTCCGTGCGCGACATGGGATGCGGCGCCGCCACGCCGAACGCGCCACGCAAAGCCGCATCGAGCTCGCGCGGCGTCATCGCCCAGAACACATTCGGGGGTAAGCGCAGCGCGCCGAGCCCGGCCGCCATCGCCGCGTCCCAGGGAAGCGGCTCCCGGGGCGCAGCTACGCCGCCTGCTCCGCATCCAAAGGGAGGCCGTCCTCGCCGCGTGCCGCCGTGAAGGTGGCCGCGAGCAGCCGCGCCACGATGTCCACAAACCCCGCCGCCCCGCCCTCGACGCGCATGGCGGCGACGGCGTGATCGTCGATGTCGTAGCCGGCGCCTCTCAAACCGGCGCCGATCATCTTGATCGCATCACTGGCGGCGATGCGCCCCGCCTCGAAGCGCACGGCCACGGCCAGCATGTCGTCCTCGCCGAACGCGTGTTCCAGCTCGGCCAGCGCGCCGAGCGTGAGACACAGCCGGTACTGCTTGCCGTCGAGCGTGGCTTCGATCTCGCCTCTGTGCCGGTTGACCATGATCCCTCCTTTAAGCCGCGGTGAAGCTCAGCGCGCCGGCAGATTCCAGGCCGAGCTCGAAACTCACCTCGCCGTCATGCTGCCCGCCATATTCGAGCGTGGCGATCTGAAACGCGCCCTCGACCGTGCCGAAATCCGGCACGATGACCTGCCAATCGCGCACCGTGCCCGCAAAGAAATACTGGCGCAGCGTCTCGTCCGACGATGCGTCCTTGAAGATGCCGCTGCCGCTGACCCGTGCCGTCTTGATGCCGGCGCCTTCCAGCAGCTCGCGCCAGCGCCCGGCGGATTCCTGGTCGGTGATATCGACGCTGCCCGCGTTGAACGCCAGCGTGCGCGCCCGCAAGCCCGCCACCGTGGCGAAGCTGCCGGCCCCGTCCGCATCCACTTTGAGCAGGAGATCCTTACCCTTCTGCGCCGTCATGTTCGGTCCTCGCGTTGAGACAAACAAAAAGGGCGGCCCGGAAGCCGCCCAAACATCTCTCGATTGTCATTGCCGGGCTGACCCAGCGCTTAAACAGCTACGCCAGCCGCGCCTCGACCTGCTTGCGTAAGATGACGCGGTCGCGCGTGGACACGCCGATCAGCTCGGCCACCCGCCACACCAGATTGGATTCAAACTCGTCCACCACGCCGTCGGCCAGCACGACCTCCCACAGCATCTCGACGATGCGCTTGCGGCCGTCCTGGTCGAGCTCGCGGCAAAGCACGGATGTGAAGCGGTAAAGATCGACCGCGTCGCGCTCCTGCGCCGTGGAGTCCTCGAATAGCTGGCGTACTTCGCGTGGCTCGAGATCGAAGCGGTTCTGCAGCAGCGCCTTGACCTTGCGCTTCTCGTCGGAGTCGAACGACCCGTCGATGCCACCGGCGGTGATCAGAAGCGCGCCGGCCGCCTGGCGCAACTCCTCCTCACGCAGATTCTTGACGCGCGAGGAATCGTTGTCGACGCCTTCGACCAGATCCTTGAGCTTGTTCCACAGCGACATGGGCGCTCCCTCTAATTTTTGCCGGGAGGCCTCCTATAGCGCAGCACACCGTGCACAGGCCAGTCCTCGCGCGCAAAACGCCGCGCGCGGGGTCCAACCCGGAAATGTGAGAGAAGAAGCCGGGACTACGCCGCGGCGGCTTGCGACGGCTCGGTCACGGCCCGATAGCGCACGATGCCGTGCATGGTCTCGCCGTCGGGATCGATCCGCGCCTCGCTAAGCTCATGACGCAAATTGACCAGATAATGATCCTCGAGGCTCAGCGGCTGATTGTGCAGCACCGTGCGGATGACCTCGGTGATCTCATGCACCTGCGCCGCGCTGTCGGCGCGCGACCACACATGCAGCGTGAGGCTGTGCTCGTTGCCGTCCTCGGTGCCCGTGCTCCAATCGAGGTTCACGGTCTGGCCGAGCGTAATGTACGGGAACTGCGCCGCGGCCGGCGGGTTCGAGTAGATGCGCTCATCGCCCAGTAGCGCCGTCAGCTCGGGCGAGCCGGTCAGCGCCTGGTAGATGCTGCGTTGGAGAGCCCAACTTGCGGCAGTCATGGGAAACCTCACTAACGTTCGTTAACCAACATGTGGGGACCGAAGTCCCGAACGCAAAGCCCCAGGCCAACACTTATTTGCGATCAGACCGCGCCTCGCCGCGTCCCGAGAGACGCCCTTAGAGTGTTTCTGAGATCTTGCTTAATACGGGGTAAACGCGCCCGAAAAACCGGCCAAAGCCAAGGCGTCGCCGGCCTGTGCACGGTGCCGTATTCCAGGAAGCGTCCCGCCCGATGGGCGGTTCCGACCGCGAAGGCCCTGCGGTCGCCGTGACTTTCGTCGATCACCTCCACCGTCTCGCCGAGCCGTCCCGGGGCGGCGCGCGCCGCCTCAGACGCGACGGTTTCGGCCTGAAGCCGCAATGTGTCTGCAACCGCATTGTCGAGACCCCGCGGCTCAAGCCGCCGTTTGAGGGCGTCGAGCCCTCTGACTGTCACCGTCACAGATCCCGCTCCTCGCACAGGCAGCGCAGCCAGCGTCTGCGCTCGTCCTCATTGATCGCCACCAGGATGTGAAACACCCGCGTGCTCAAACGAAACCGCATGGCGGGAATCACTTCCGCCCGGTAGCGCAAGCTCACGGTATGGGACACGCGGCCGGCGAGACGGCCCGAGTCGACACCCTCCCCGCCGCCGCTGGGCTCGATGGCCGCCCACACCGTCGCCACCGTCACCCAGGTCTCGGTGAAACCGCCCGCCCCGTCACTGACCCGCTGCGCTTCCTCGAGCACGAGCCGATGGCGCAGAGCGCCCGGCCGGATCACAGCCGCACCCTGCGATAGGGCTGCAGCAGGCCGGCGGCGATCGCCGGCACCTCTTGCGGGCCCGCACCGAGCTCGACCGGCTCGCGCCCCTCGAACCAATGGGCCACGAGCAGCAACAGGGCTTGCCGGATCGGCTGCGGCACATCCGATCCCGCATCGCCGAAGCCTGCGGTGAACGCCACCTCGAAACTGTTGAAGGGCCGCGTCGCCACGGTCGGCAATGCTGACGTCAGCACGAGCCGCGCCGGCGCCGACAACACATCCACCGCGTAGCTGTCCGCATCGAGCACGGCCGCGCCCCCATCGTCGTCATGCACAATGACGGCGCTGACCGCCTGCACCGGCAACAAAGGCAGACTGATGCAGGACGCTTGCGGCCAATGATCGAGAAAATACGACCAGCCTTGGGTGACCAGCGCCAGGCCCAGCGTGCGCTCCACCAGGAGCCGCGCCGCGACAATCAGCGATGAGATCAGCGCGTCTTCGTCGTCCGCATCGACCCGCAAATGCGCCTTGGCTTCGGCCAGGCTGACGGGTTCGGCGGCGGGCGCCGCCGTCATCACAAGCGCCATGATGTGCTCCTGAAATTTGTCCGTCATGGTGAGGTGCCCGGCCGTCCTTCGAGGCTCGCGCTTCGCGCTCGCACCTCAGGATGACGGCCGGGCCTCGAACCACGGCGCATAGATGCATGCGCTCAACTAGGCCAGAGGCCGGCAGCGCATAAATACCCGCCCTCAAGTAGCCGCGAGGCGATAGGGCAAAGATACAAGTGCTCAAGTAGCGCGAAGCGCGGTAGCACAATTAAGAGAGTGGCGGCCGCCCACGTGGGAGGGGCGCGGATGCGGCCGCCGGCCTGGCCAGGCTTTGAAGTTTAGGGACGGGTCTTAAGACACCCCGAACTTCAGCAGCTTGATGGCGTCGAAGTCCTGCACGCCGCCGCCGACCCGCTTGGTCGTGTAGAACAACACATAGGGCTTGGCGGAATACGGATCGCGCAGCACCCTAATGCCGGCGCGGTCGACCACCAGATAGCCGCGCTGGAAGTCGCCGAACGCCACGGCAAAACTGTCCGAGGCGATGTCCGGCATGTCCTCGGCCTCGGCAATCGGATAGTTCATCAGCGTCGGCGTCAGGTCCGCGCGCTCCGGCGGCTGCCAGATATAGTTGCCGTCCGCGTCCTTGAACTTGCGGATGGTCGCCTGCGTCGCCCGGTTCATCACCCAATGGGCGTTGGCGCGATATTCCGCCTTCAGCGCATAGATGAAGTCGATCAGATCGTCGCTCGGGTTCGAGGCGTCGAACGCCCCATCCGTGCCCGTGGCCACATAGCCGATCTTGTCCCATTCCCAGGACGAGTTGGCGATCGTGGTGTAGTCGAGGAAGCCCTTCGGCTTGTTGTTGCCGTCGCCCGAGACGAAGGCGGCGCCCTCTTGCCCCGCGAACGCCACCTGGATCTCTTCGGCCAGCCACTCGTCGATATTCACCGCCGAATCGTCGAGCAGGGTCTGCGTCGCCGACGGCATGGCGTAGATCTCCATGGTCGGGAAGGTCAGCTCGGCCAGCGTCGGCGAATTGGTCTCCTCGCGCGTCGCCGTCTCCGCCACCCAGCCGGTCGCCGGCCCCGTAATCGAGAACGGCTTCTTGTAGACGGACGCGCTGACCGTGCGGTTGCCGGCAATAGCGCGGATCGGCGAGATCTCCTTCACCCCGCGGATCACCGCGGCTTCCGTCTCCGGCGGCACCAGATAGCCGCCATCCGGATCGGAACTTACCGACAATGCCTTCTGCTCGATGGCGAGCAGCCCGTTGGTCTCGCCGCGCCGCATATAGGTCTCGAACGCCGCCTTGTGTTGCAGCAGAGAACCGGACGAACGCCCCGCCGACAGGCCGAGCTGCGGCCGCGCGCCCTTCAAGGTCAGCTGATCGAACGCCGCTTTGTGCTGGTCGAGCGCGCGGTTGATGCGCTCGAGCTTCTCGGTGGTCACCACGTCCTCGGTGATGTTCTGCTCGATCTGGGCGAGTCGCTCGTCATTGGTGGCCTTGAACGCCTCGAACGAGCGCATGAACTCGTCGAAGGCCAGCGCCACGTCCTCGCTGGAGCCGTCGAAGGTCGCCTTGCTGGCGAGGCCCTTGCCACGATTGGCTTTGGTTTCGATGGCTTGCATCTGGATGTCTTCGGTTCCGATAGCTTTCGTCTCGTGCATGTCATGCATCTCTTGCTGTTCGCTCATGTCGGTCCTCTTCTTGGGGGCGGTGGTTGGGGGCAGTCATCGCCCCATTCTGATGGCCGTCATGGCCGGGCTTGTCCCGGCCATCCACGTCCGATCGGGGCTGGCATCAAGACGCGCAACGGACATGAAAATGCCCGGCGCGATGGCCGGGCATGATGAGAAGCTGAATACCTGCTAGACGCCAGCACGAGGCCGGCGGGTAAGACCCTCGATCAGCGATGCGGGCAGCCGGGCCAACAACAGGGCCTGCGCTTTCCGTCGCTGAGACTGGAACAACCCCAGTCGATCCGGCGCGTTCTCGTTTCTGCTTTCTTGGCGGACTCGATCCAGCAGATAAACTCATTGCGCGCGAGCGGCGTGATGTCCTCCCATGTCGCCAACGCTTTCGCATTGGAGATCAGAGCCTTTTTCAGGTCCGCGGGCAGGTCATGGACCACACCCCCTGAGATCTCTATTTTGCTCAGGGCTTCGCTCATTGCGCATGGTCTCCGCTTCATCAAAGGGCCTTGGGAGACCGGCAGTGTAGCGCCTTTTTGGGCCTAGCGGGCGCGCATCGCCCGCGCGCCACGGCGGAACTGGCTTGCCAGTCTTGCGTGATCGGCGTTCGCGCCACACGGCGCGGCCCGCCGCTTCACCGTCGAGACCCGCGCCTCGGGCAGCATGGGAAAGGTCACCACCGAGATCTCCCACAGGTCGATCTTGTCGAGGCGGCGCACGCCCGACGCCGGATCGGTGCGGCCTTGCTGGGTGCGGAAACCGATGGACAGCCCATCCAAAGCGCCGGCGCGCATCAGGCTCAGCACTTCGCGCGCCCGCGTCACCTCCGGCATCAGGCGTCCGCGCGCATGAAGCCCGCGCGCGTCCTCGTTGAGTTCGAGCCACACGCCGATGGGCTCGTTGGGGTCGTGCTGGAACAAGAGCTTCACGCCGCGCGGCCCGCGCGCCGCAAGGCTCTCTCTGAACGCACCCGGCATCACCAGGTCCTGGCCGAGATCGACCGTGCCGAACAGGCTGGCATAGCCGCTAAACGTACCGTCGGCCTCCACCGATTTGAGATCGACGGGCGCGAACTTGACCTCGCGCTCCGGCAGGGTTTCGCCAAAGCGTTGCAGCATGGTGATGTCTTTCAGGTTGGGGCGCGGCCCCCCAAGCGATGCGGCGTCAGACGCCCTTCATGGCCACGCCCGCCGTCATCAGCGCCCAGCCCAGGATGGCGATCCAGAAGGCCATCGCCAAGACCGGGGCCCCGGCGATGACGCCGAACACGCCGAGCAAATAGAGCACGATGGCGACGATCGCGCAGAGCGTCGAGAGATAGAAGATGTTCTTGGTCGGTGGTGTCAGTCGCAGCGCCATGATTGCCTCCCTCATGTATGCCTAGGCATGTAATGCCCGGGAAGACTAGCATGGCGGCCACGCGCATTCACCCCGCGCGCGCCCTTAGGGTGGCGGCGCGGCCCCGAAACTATCGCCCCCCTCGACGGCGCCATAACCCACCGCCGCGCGCTTCTCGTTCACAGTCAGGAAATCGGACGCCCGCACCCGCGCCCACAGAGCCTCGCGCTCTGTGGACAGCGCCTCCACCGCGTCGAGATCGGGCTTCAATTCGAGCGACGGCGCATCCATCGGCGCTTCCAAATCGGCAAACGCTGGCCCGAGCCAGGCCGACAGCGCCTTGGCCGTGCGGTTCACCAGCGGCAGCACGGTCTGCCGCCAGAAGGAGCGGTTGGCCTCCGCGTAATTGGCATAGGTATTGTCGCCGGGAATGCCGAGCAGCATGGGCGGCACGCCCAAAGCCAACGCCACCTCCCGCGCGGCGACATGCTTGGCGGCGATAAAGTCCATGTCCTTGGGGCTGAAGGACATACTCTTCCAGTCGAGCCCGCCTTCCAGAAGCAGCGGCCGGCCGGCGTTCTGCGCGCCCTGGAAGCTGTCTTCCAGCTCCGTCTTCAACCGCTCATATTGTTCCGGCGTCAGCTGCCCGTCCTTGGCGGTATACACCAGCGCACCGGACGGACAGGCCGAGTTGTCGAGCAGCGCCTTGTTCCAACTGCCCGCCGCGTTGTGCAGATCGATGCCGACGGCCGCCGGCTCCAGCGGGCTCAAGCCGTAATGGTCGTTGAGCGGATGGAACAGCGCCATATGCAGGATCGGGCGGACCCCGTCGCTGTCCTGCTCGAAGCGCAAAGTCTGCCCGGCCACCGCATAGTCGTAAGCTTCCGGCCAGCCGTCCGGCCCCGGCACCAGTTTCATGCGGTCGGGCCGCAAGCAGTGCAGCTCGCGCACCCTGCCCTCGACCGACACCGCTTCGAGATAGGCGTTGCCTGCCACCATCAGATGCCCGTACCAGGCCTCCAGCAGGTCCGGCCCGCATTGCATCGGGTTGGGCCGCGCGATCAGCGATAGCAGCTTGTGGTCGTCGATCTCGTGCTCCCCGTCGAACAAATAGAGCGGCACGGATGCGGCGGCCTCAGAGATCATGCGCACCGCGCGATAGACGATGGCGTTCTTGGCGAAGCCCTCGCGGGCGAGGCTGGCGAAGTCCCGCGGCGTCCAGACCGGCTGTCCGCCGCTCGCCCAGGCAATGAGCTTCGCCGTCTGGCTCGCCTTGCCTTCCAGGCTGAGCCTGTCCAGGCTGAGCCTGTCGAGGCCAAGCCAGCTCGCGAACCGCGCCCTCAAAGTCCCTGACATGATTCACCTTTCGCGAGTCACAAGCGCTCAAGGAGCGCGAAGCGCGGTAGCGCATTCAAAACGCGCTCAAGTAGGCCGAAGGCCGGTAGCGCACTAAAAACTCCGTACGCGCGGCGCCGGATGCGTACGCAAGCACAGCTCGGTCAGCGCCCAGACCAGCGCGTCCACACGATCGGGGCTATGCGCGCCCGACAGGCCGTCCGCGCCGAAATCGCTCATTTCGTCTTCGAGCTCGGGGAACGCGCCCACATGGGACACGCGGCCTTGTTCATAGAGAGCGGCCACCGGCTCGGCGCGCAGCCACTTGCCGCGCATGGCCCGCACCGGTTTGACGGGCACGCGCGCATCGACTTGGGCGATCACCGCCTCGACCATGTCGCCGCCCTGGTTGACCTCGACCACGATGCGGCCGGCCTCGAACCGATGAAAAGCGGCGATCGCCGCGCGCGCCCAATCCAAAGGCCGCACACCCTCGCGCGTCAGATCCGCGAGTACGTAAGCGCGGGCGCCGGTGCTCAGCCCGGCCACGACGATGCCGCAAGCGTCGGCCTGTGCCCCGTGCGAGGCCGGCGGGTCCACCGCCACCACGACACGCGTCAGCTCCGGCGCCACCGATACGCGGCAGCTCTCGATCAGCGCGCGCGGCCACAAACTATCGGGCCGGTCTTCCAGGAGTTCCGCTTCGAGCTCCTGACGGCCGAGCCTTGTGCCGCGATAGCGCCCGACCACCGCCTCGAGAAAAGACGGCGCCAAGTTCATGGCGTTGGCCGACGTCGCCACCCGGGTCACGGCGGTGCGCGCGTCCGCCAGCAGCGCCTTGATCAGCGGGATCGGCCGCGGCGTGGTGGTCACCATTTGCCGGGGCGCCGCCCCCAGACGCAGCCCGAATTGCAGCATGTCCCAGGCCTGTTGCGGCCGCCGCCATTTGGCGAGCTCGTCGCACCAGGCGGCGGTGAATTGCGGGCCCCGCAAACTCTCCGGGTCCTCCGCCGAGAACAGCTGCGCCACGGCGCCCGAACCCCATGTCACCTGCCGCTTCGACGGCTCGTATGCAGGCCGCGCCCCGTGCGGGTGCACGGCAAGCAGGCCGGACACGCCCTCGACCATCACGGCGCGCGCTTGCCCCAACGTCTCGCCGACCAAAGCGATGCGCGCATCGTCGGAGGCCCGCGCGAGCGACCGCACCCACTCGGCCCCCGCCCGCGTCTTGCCGGCGCCACGCCCGCCCAGCATCAGCCAGGTGGTCCAGGGGCTGCCGCTTTGCGCACACGCAGGCGGCAGCTGATCGTCCCTTGCCCACAGCGAGAAGTCGTAGTGAAGCGCCGTGAGCTCGGCGCCCGAAAGCGTTGAAAGGAATCGCTCAAGCGTCCCCGCCGCCAGAGAGGCGCGTAAGGCGTCCCGCAAGATCGCGGCGGAGCCGGTCCGCATCGTCATCCGTCCTCGCGCCGTCTGTGCCGGCGTTCTCGTTGGCTTCGCGCGCGGCGTCGTCCAGCGCGGCGAGCTTGGTGTAGATCTGCATCAGCGCGGTCATGGTGCGCGCGTCGCGCTCCGCGTCCGCGGCACTTTGGGGGGTCTCGTCGTTGGTCATGCGCACCTCGAGCGCGGTGATCTTGGCGTCAAGCACGGCGAACAGCCGCTTGACCAGGGTCGCGCGCCGCTTCTCGGTCGGCGTCGGCGGCTCGCCCGTGCGGCGGATCGGCCGATGGGTCGGCAAAGGCTTGAGCGGCACCACGCGCTCCCAGCCGCCCGCGCATTTGTGCTTGCTCACCGTGCCCGCGGTGATGCCGTGCTGCCAGGCGATGCGCCGCTGCGCCAAGCCGCTATAGAGATAGTCGAGACGCACCGCTTCCCAATCGACGCCGCTTGTGTCGGCAGCATCGCGACTGGTGGCCGCGCCGGGCGTGATTGGCCCACGTGCGGCGGCGCCCGGCCCGAGAGGATCGTCCTGGGTCATGGTCGTGTGCTGTGCTTCAGTGAATGCTGCCAGGCCGCCCCGGCACGCCGGCACCTCATGGGGGCGTCATGCTTAGGACCATCGCGATTTGGGTTTTCGGTCTGCTCGCCAGTGCCATCGTCGGCACCGTGATCGGCGCGGTGCTGATGGAGCAAGGCGCGGGCCTCGGCCTGATCGCCGGTCTCGCCCTGTTCGTGAGCGTGCGCCTGATGCTGACCATGCCCCGCTAGCTACGCGCGCGCCACAGGTGCCCAGAAACCAATAACGCCGCCCCATTTCTGGAAGCGGCGTCTCACAACGCGGCGGGCTCGACTTGAGGCCTCGCCCACGTCTCGCGTTGTAGCTGAAACCTAGCCCAAGAGCGTCACGCTGTCAAGGACTATTTTCCTAGCGCCTATCAGTTGCCTGGGCGGCAGGTATAGCGGTCTCTAGGATATTTCTGCATGTAAAGTTCCGCAATCTCGTAGCAGAACTCAGCGTCATCCATAAACCCGAACACAAGGGCTACCGGATGAGCCCCTGCTATTGGACTACGCTTCACAAGCCAGTAGTCGCCACCATTGCCGATTTGGTTTGAGCTTATGAACCGCTCAAGATTCGAGAACTGATCCTCATAATCCTGTTCACATGCGGCCAGAAATAGGACCACGCAAAAAATGAAGGCGCGGGACATCATCTCCGACTCCTAGGTCTGAGGCCTCCAGACGCCAGCGCACCCCTATTCCGGAAAGAGCCAGACGAAGCCCACGAGGAACACCGCGGCGACCAGCGCCACCAGCGGCCAGTCGAAGCGCTGCCGCCAGCCGCGCGACAGGTCGTCGAGAGCCGGTGACGGGGCCGGCCGGTGATGCCGGTGGCCGAACTGCGTCTTGGCGCTTTGCGTCTTGGCGCTGAGCGTCTTGGCGCTCAGCGTCTTGGGGAACTGCGTCATGTGCGAATCATCGCACGGGATGAGCAAACAAATCGTTTGCGTCTACGACCCCTTCGGCTCGGTGCAGCTCGGGCGCCAGGTCCAGTCCTCGCCGGAATGCGCATCCGCCTTGCACGGCTCGGCTTGCGGTGGCGGCGCGACCTCCGCCCCCAACGGATCGACGCACAGCACGTGACCCGTCACCGGATTCACTTCCGCGCGTTTGCAGACCGGCGTGTCCTGCTCCGCCCCGTGGGCGGCACCGGCCGTGAAAATGAGTCCAAACATCATCAAAACAACCCGACGTCTCATGCTCGTGTCCTCGCTCATCTTTGCGTGCAGATCTTCGCGTGCAGGTGTTCGCGTTCAGGTCTTCGCGTGCATCTCTTCGCACACGCAACATGTCTCACGCACGATACACCACGTAATGACTCGCATCTTTTAGGAATTGGGCGCACATTATCCTGAGTGCGTGGGCGGCCCCCGGATGAGTATGGCCGTCGCCTGGCGATGAGCGTTCCCCGTGAGTGGAGCCCACGCACACTTAATCTTCCCCCATCACGAGCTTGCACCAAAGCGCTTCGGCCGCCGGCCGATTTGGCGTAAGATCGCCGGACGCGCGGGGCGTGGCCGAAAGGCCGGCTTTGCGTTCCGAGCCTCGTCCCCTGCCCCCGCGCGGCAAGGAGGATGTCATGCGCTTGATTTCTCTCGCTCTGGTCGTGTTCGCGCTGGTGTTGGCGCTCGGCGCCATCGGCGTTGCGCGCGGCGGCGATTCCGCGCCTCAGCTCTTCGCCGCCAATGCCGGCGCCGTCCTGACGCTGCCGGGCGCGCGCGTTGCCGCCCCGAACATCATGTCGCCCATAGGCGATGGCACACGCGACGGCGCGCCGCTTCAGTTCTGCGGCCAATGCACGGGCGATTCAGATTGCGGCACGAACCACAAATGCTGCGGGCCGTCCAGTTGCCTGGAGTGTTTCCGGGTCGATACCTGTCCGTGAGAGGCTGAGCGCTACTCGCCGTTCGGGGCCGCGGCCGTCTCGCCGTCACCCTCGCCGTCGCCTTTGGGCTTGCACGGGAAGCCGTCGGCGAAGCACTTCGAGAACAGCCCTTGCACCGCGCAAGAGAGATTGGCGTCTCCGGCGTTCTCCCAGTCGGCTTCCGGATAGACGGCGTGCGCCTTCTCGGTCCAGGCCTTGATCGCGGCGTCCTCGGACTCCTCGCGGGAGCTCAAAAAGCCGGGCCCGCTGCCCGACAGAGGGTCGGGCGCGCAGACCATGTTCGGCGCGGGGCCGGCCTCCATGCCTTCCTTCGGCACGGACAGGTCGAACGCGTCTTGTTGAGCCATGGCCTGTGGGGCGAAGACCGCGAGCGCCGACACGGGCAGCGCCAGCGCCATGGCGGCGGCGATCGACGCAAGTCGGACTGAGACGGGTTTCGGCATCTCTTGCAAACTTCCCTCCCTGGGATTCCGTGGTGTCGGCGCCTCCTGGCGGGAGAGTTTTAGCACGAGAGTCCGCGCGCCAGAATATGCAAGGCACCCAATATGAAGGCGCTTGACATGAAGGGCGCTGGCATCGCCCGCGAGCGCGTCGTTTGCGCGCAACGCCCGCTTGTCCTTGATGCGGCCTTGGTTTGCGGCGACACTTCGGGTTGTAGCGGTGCTCGCGTGCCCCGTAGGCCAAGGGGTGGCTAAGGGGCGCGGTGAGCGGCCGCGTCACTTTTCGGCCTTAACCTTCGGCCGGTATTGCCGGTACAAGGCCGCGCCGGGACGGGCTAGCGTCCTTCGACGCGGTGGCCGAGCGAGCGGATCCGGGATCTCGCGCGCCGGCCTTGCGCCGTGATGAGTGGGCCGGATGTTGAGGCGGGGGACTTTGAACGTGACCAGGGTTTGCGTGGCGCTGTTTGCAGCCGGGCTCATGGGCCTTGCGCTTTCCGCCTGCAGCCGCGGATCGGCCCCCGACGTCGCCTTCGTGCCGACCCGGGCTGTTGAGCAGGCCGTCAGCGATTCCAAGGTCGCCTTCGACGCGGCGAAGACCGTCTGCCTGGAGGAGGCGCGCCGCAAGGGCATCTCCTCGGTGACCCGGCTCCTGCTGCTGCGGGGCAAGACCTCCAAATCCGACTATATCGAGTGCATGGAGCGCAAGGGCTTCGCCGAGGTCGAGGGGTAGTCGATTGGGGCGCGCGGAACCCCGCGGAACCTCTATAAAAGGTCGCAATCAGGGTATACGGTACGCTTCGAATTGGCCCCTTTGGACGGCCGGATTTCGCGTGCCTTGTGGTGCGGAAGTGAAGAGGTCGGGGTAAATTGCGCGACTTTTTACAAGGAAATGGCCGCGGCAAGCTCATCGATTGGCTGAAGATCGATTCCTGGATCGATTCCGGCCTCTATGGCACGTGGATCGCCTTCCGCGACTGGTGGAGCGCCTATTCGTCGTTTTTCGGCCGCTTCGAGATCAAGGGATTCTGGCGCGCCTGCAATGAATTAGCCTGCGAGGGACTGACCCTGAGCGTGGCTGGATTCTTGGTCGTGCTGGCCTTCGCCTTGCCCGCCTTCGAAGTCGCCCAGGGCAAGATCAATCTCTCCGACGAGTACAGCGTCACCTTCCTCGACCGCTACGGCAACGAAATCGGCAAGCGCGGGCTTTTGCGCGATGACTCCGTGCCGCTCGAAGAGATTCCCGACCACATGATCAAGGCGACCCTCGCCACGGAAGATCGGCGCTTCTTCGATCATTTTGGCATCGATGTCATGGGTACGTTCCGCGCTCTTGCCGAGAACGCCCGAGCAGACTCGGTGGTGCAAGGCGGTAGCTCGCTCACTCAGCAGCTCGCCAAGAACATGTTTCTTACGCCGGAGCGGGCCTTGTCGAGAAAGATCAAAGAGGCGTTCATCGCCATCTATCTCGAAAACCACTACACCAAGCCTGAGATCCTAAAGCTATATTTCGACCGCGCCTATCTCGGCGGCGGTTCGTACGGCGTAGAGGCCGCGGCACATTACTATTTCGGCAAATCGATCCGCAACGTGACTCTCCCCGAGGCGGCAATGCTTGCCGGCATGTTCAAGGCGCCGACCCGCTATGCGCCGCACGTCAATCTCGCCGCCTCGCGCGCCCGCGCCAACGAAGTGCTGAGCAATATGGTCGAGGCCGGGTATTTGAGCGAAGGCCAAGTTTACGGCGCCCGGCTGAACCCGGCCCGGATCGTCGAGCGCGGCGATTCCAAGACACCGGATTACTTCCTGGATTGGGCCTTCGAGGAGGTGCAGCGCCTGATGGCCGGCAAGCCCAACCACATCATCGTGGCGCGGACGACGGTCGACCTTGGCCTGCAAAAGGCCGCCGAGGACGCGCTGGAAGATACGGTCAACAAATACGGACGATCGCGCAACTTCAACAACGGCGCACTGGTCTCGATGGAGACCGACGGCTCTGTGCGGGCCATGGTCGGCGGCAAGGATTATGGCCAGAGCCAGTTCAACCGCGCGGCTCATGCCTATCGGCAGCCCGGCTCCTCGTTCAAGCCCTACGTCTACCTCACCGCCCTGGAGCACGGCTTCACGCCAGACACCGTCGTCAGTGACGGCTATGTGAGTTGCGGCCGCTGGTCGCCGAAGAACTACTCCGGTGGCTTCCGGGGACGCATGACGGTCAGAACGGCGTTGGCAAAGTCGATCAACACCGTCGCCGTGAAGCTATCTCTTCAAGCCGGCCGCGAGAATGTGCTCGCCAATATGGAAAAATTGGGCATCCGCCATCTGAAGAAGACGTGCTCGCTGGCGCTCGGCGATAACGGCATGACGCCGCTCGAGCATGTCGGCGGCTATGCCGTGTTTGCCTCAGGCGGCATCGAGGTGCGGCCCTATGCGATCGAAGAGATCCGGACCATTCCAGGCGAGCTGCTTTACAATCACGATCGCGACGAACCGGAGCTCAAGCGAATTTTCGATCGCAAGGTGGTGGAACAGCTCAATTCCATGTTGCGCACCGTCGTGACCGCAGGCACCGGGAGACGATCACAGCTCGACTACACCAATAACGTCGGCAAGACCGGAACGAGTTCCGCCTATCGCGACGCCTGGTTCATGGGCTTCACCGGCCAATACGTCACCGGCGTATGGCTCGGTAACGATGACTTCACGCCCATGGCTCGTGTGACAGGCGGCAGCTTCCCGGCGCAAACCTGGAAGACCTATATGGAGGCGGCCCACGACACTGATAACATCCCTGTCGTCCCGGGCGTTGAGCCGCATCCGCGCCAAGTCGACGAGCAGCGGAGGATCGCCGCCGTCATGTCGCAAAGCGCCACGGCCGATTTGCCGCTGCCGCCACCCCCGGAAAGTGTCAAGGACATGTCGCCGGCAACCCGCCAGATCCTTCAGAATCTCAGCGAGCTCCTCAAGGAGGCGCGGCAACTCAAACCCAACAATCAAAACCAACCGGGCCGCGCGGCAGCGCCCTCCGCGGTGCAAACGCAGCCAAGCCTGGCTTCGGCAGCGGACAGCGATCGCGGACCGCGTCCGGAGCCAACGCCGGCGGTCACTGCACCTGAGAGCAGCATGTCAGCGGGGAGCGCGAATAATATTGCTGTTCCTCAGTAGGCGAGCTACCCGCTCTGCGATTTGAAAGACTATGCCCGCGTGACCGCACTCCCGAACATGCCGCTGACCGGCACCTCGACGCGCAGCAGCCTTTGGCGCGAAGAGGGCAGCACATCCATGCGCGCCCTCGGCTATTTCATTGGCACATTTGCCGCAGCCTTGATTCTCGGCATCGGTTCGGCTTGGTACATGATCGAGCGTGGCTCGCCGCTGACAACGTCAACAGTCGGGCCCTGGAAGAGCTGGCTCAGCGAAGGCAACCCCAATGCAGATCCCTACACCCGCGCCCATCTAGCGCGGAGTGGCCGGCTTCCCCTCACCTCGACAGCCGCTCGCTATTTTGCAGCGAACACAGACAGCCGGGGAAGCACTCTAAGTTCCGGTTGCGAGTATTCGATCGTCGGCGCGCCCCTCAACGCCCGCTGGTGGTCGGTCGCTCTCTACGACGAATACGGATCGCTTATTGCCAACCCATCGAACCGCTACAGCTTCAACAGCGAAGAAGCGCTTCGCCGTGCTGATGGAAGCTTCCGCATCAACCTTTCGCGCAATGCCCGACCGGAGAATTGGCTGCCAAGTGGGGCCGGGACGAATCGCAATCTCGTTCTTATTCTGCGCGTCTACGGCTCACGTGACACCGACATCAGCGGGATCGGTCAAATACCTCCGGACCGTCTGCCAAAAATCGAGCGCGTCCGATGCGAGTAAGCCTTCCTGGACTCTATATCGCACTTGGCATCGTGCTAGCGGGCCTGATTCACGTTGTGGCCGTGCTCACATTGCCCACGCTTGCACCGCGGGATGCGCAAGCCCGGCTCGCGGCACTCGGGCCTGCAAACACGATGATCCAGTTGCCGCCCCCGACACCGGGGCGCCAGGTCATGCCGTTGATGGCGCCCGACGTTCGGTATGCCTTCTGCCGCTACGACCTTTCGGATGGACCGGTACGCCTCCGAGCCCGCATCGCCGACGAACATTGGCTGATCGGCTTCTACACGCCGCTGGGCGAGAATTTCTACGCCGTTGTCGGCGCCGATATGAAACAGCCCGAGGTCGATCTGATCATCGCGACCGCCGATCAGACGGTTGCAGAGGTCGGCGTCGACTCTCCAGAGGCATTCGATAATGTCGTTGTGGTGAGTTCACCTGTTGTCGAAGGGATTGCGCTGATCCGCGCCCCACTTGCCGGCCCCAGCCGCAGTGCCGAAGCCGAACGCGCGCTAAAGGCCACCTATTGCGGCCGGCACAAAACCTCAGGCTAGCCTCTAGGCCCGCGATTTCTTCCGGACGCGCGGCACCCGCCGCCGCGTCGAGGGCATCGCCTGTGGCGCATTGGCTGACGCGTGGCGTTCGATGCGAACGCCCGGAAAGATAACGATCTCGCCAAGCGAGCCTTCGACGGGCTTGGCGATGCGGGCCGCGGCTTCCTCGTTTCGGCGGAATTCCAAGATGGTCGCCATTGTCGGGTCTCCACGGATTACTCTGCGCGACGCGCGCGAAAGCGAGACGCCAATGCGCCTCTCATGAATTAAGACCGAGGTAGTGTTAACGAATTCCTAATCGCCCGGCTTACGCCTCGACCAAATCGTCGCCGAGAAAGTGTCGCCCTGCCCGATCCTCGACCTCGATCAGCCAAAGGTCAGAGTCGAATTTCAGCTGTCGCGCAATGTAGATGCCAACGTCGCTTTGACTCACGGGCGGCGCTCCTAAGCAAAGAGTCCAACGCCGATCCGTATCGGTGCCATCCAGCCCGGCCGGTGCGGGGCCGTAGAGACAGACCGTGCCGTCGAGCTTGTCCACGGAAATAAAGATCGCGCCGGCCGCAGCATCTCCACGCCGAACCACGACGACCGGTACAACCTCCGCTTGGCAGCGGCGCAAATAGGCGCTGACCCAAATCTCACTTTTCACACGCATGGCCGTGAGCCTAGCGAAATCTACGGGCGTGCGGCTGTCTTTGTGAGGTCTTTCCCAGTAACGCGCTGAAATTCGCCGAGGAGTTCCGGCGATATCTGACCCGTCTCGGGGAGGCCGCGATCGCGCTGGAACTCGCCAATCGCGCGCGACGTATTCTCGCCCCATGCACCGTCAATCGGACCTGGGACGTAACCAAGATCCGCAAGGATCTGCTGCACGCTCTTCACCGTTTCATGCTCGGCCGCGTTCCCTGCAATGCTGTCCTGGGCGGCTACAGATCCTGTAGCGGCCGCCGGCGCGACACTGTCGCCGAGTAGGATCTGGCGAAGCAGCGCATCACTCGGAAGCCCGGTCACAGGCAAGCCCTCTTTGGCCTGAAAGTTCGAGATCGCCGCGCGGGTGTTGCTCGACAAAGTGCCGTCGACTTGACCTACATCGTAGCCGCGGGCGGCCAGCTCCCGCTGGACGGCCCTGACAACGAGCTGCGATTCGCCCGTACCCGGTGCCAAGGGAGGCAGGTCGGTGCTGACGGGAGGGTGATTTATGGTCTGCACAGGCGCCGTCACCTGCTCGAACTCCGGCATGTCAAGGTCGGGAGGCGGAACCTCGAGATCGGAAGGCTCGTCCCTCGGCCCGACCGGAATCGTTTGCGACTCGGACGCGACCTTGCGCATCGTCGTAGAGGCCTCCGCGCTGACGGGACCCCTCGAAGCATGCTCCTGGAGATAGAGCGCGTTATATATGATGGTTCCAGTGAGGCCGATAAAGCCCAGGAACACGAGCCGCGCTGTTGTTACGCCCATCGTTTCCGGCAACCGTTTTGATTCAAGGACAGAGAGGAACCCCGCTTCTCAACGGGCATCTTGGCGCCCGAAACTAAAGAGTTACTAAACAACAGCGACACCGCGATAAGGCCCCTCACGCCGCCGATACTGTCGGCGCATGGAGGGGCGCTTCAACAGATTCTGGCGTCGCATCGAGCGGCAACGCGATCGTCGCCGTGGTTCCCTCGCCGAGCGTACTGGTAAGTTCCAGCGACCCATCGTGGAGTCGAGCAAGGCCTTTCACCACAGAGAGCCCGAGTCCCGCGCCTTCATAGCTTCGGTCGTAGGAACCGCTGGCTTGCACGAAGGGGCTGCCGAGCTTCGGCAAGTCTTGGTCGGCGATGCCAATTCCGTTGTCGGACACCACGAAAAGGACCTTCCCGTCCTGAACACGCGCCATGACCCTCACCCACCCGCCAGGTTCCGTGAACTTGATGGCGTTCGCGATCACATTGAGCAGCATTTGCTTGCAGGCACGCTTGTCCGCGGCGAGTTCCGGAATGCCTGGCGCCACCTCGACTTCGAGTGAAAGTGATCTCTGCTCCGCCGTGTGCCGCATGATGTCGCAACACGAATTCACCAACGAGGCGACATCGAACGGCTCTTTCACAACCTTGAACTTTCCGGCCTCGATCTTCGACATATCGAGAATGTCGTTGACCACGTTGAGGAGATGCTCCCCACTCTCGTGGATCAAGCGCGAATAGTCACGATAGCGCGCCTCGCCGAGCGCTCCGAACAGTTCCCGGGTGAGAATTTCCGAAAAGCCGATGATGGCATTGAGTGGCGTGCGAAGCTCGTGGCTCATGCTCGCAAGAAACTGCGTCTTGGCACGGCTCGCACCTTCCGCCTCATCGCGCGCTTTGAGCAGCTGGGCTTCCTGTGCCTTATGCTCCGAAATATCGCGCGTGATGGCGACGATGGCCGCATGCTGATGACCGGCGTTGTCGACGGAGCGTATCGGACGGCAGCGCATCTCCACCCAAGCGTACCGGCTCGCTTCGCTGGCCCCGGCACGGCGCACGCGGAACTCCACGGCAATCGTCTCATTGTTGGTATGACACCGCGACAGGGCCGTAAGGTAGGCCGGGCGGTCCGCGACGTGAACGCGCTCGAATAGCCCATCGCCGAGGACCCTCTGCACTGGTTCGCCAAGGAGCTGTTGTGCCGCAAGCGATGCGAACACCACGCGCCCTTTGTCGTCGTGGCTTGTGATCATGTCGTTCGCATTCTCGGCAAGCAGTCTGTAACGCTCCTCGCCCGCCCGAATGGCGCTCTCGGAATGCCCATGCACCATCTGGATCATCGTCGCCAGACCGGCTGCGTAGGCGATCGCCGATGCCGCCCCCAGCAGTGCAAAAGCGTGCGGAGAGAACGGCAGAGCGGGAGCCGCGGGCACAAGCCCGAACGTCCCTAGAATCGCTAGGAGACAGAGCCCAAGACCTGACGCCGCCGCGGCCCAAGCGACGATACGGCGGTCCGTAGCAAGCCCGGCTTCCAAGGGGACCACGACCAGCCACGGGATGAGGCCCGAGGTGAGGCCCCCAGTGAGCCACGCGCAATAAGTCACCAGGCCCGCGAAATTCACCGCGGAGATCAAGTGAGCCGCGGCGAACCGGCCGGTACGCGATAGAAATATGGCGATGGCGATCGGCGACAACAGCCACAGAAAGGCTGCGGCGCCGAGCAAAGATGGCTTACCGCCCACCACGAGATAGATGGGAAAGACGCACAGGGCGAGAAGGCCGCCAAGCAGACGCGATGCGATGAAGGACTGGTGCCGCGCGATCGTTAGGGGGTCGCCGCGCGCGGAATCGTGAACCAGGGAGCCGAAATAGGCTGCCAGCCCACGAACACTCTCATTACCGAACACGCGCATCTCGGAGCGGCACCCAGCCGCTACGCCCCAATTGTATCGAACGTCGATTATTCGCAGCCCCGCTTTAAGGAAAGCATAAGGCGCCGCTGGAGCCGGGCGTGCAGCCGCTCTACCCTACAATGCCCGGAAACCCGCCAACGAGAGCGCCCGCGCCGGCGTGAATCTTGATGATTTGCGTCGAACTTTATGCAAATTTTCTGAGAAATATAAAAGCATTTGAAATAAGTATTACGAAAGTCATACTCGTCTACTTACTAGAATAGACTGGAATTTTCGATTCAAACTTTATTGATTGCAGTGAAGGTCCCTTATTTGATTTGCGCTATAGTCCAACCATCTGCAGGGGAACGCAGGAAAAAATGCGGGAAACAAACCGCAGTCAACAGAGAGGGCAAACCAATGATGTTTCTTATCAGGACAGCTTTTTGGCTGCTGGTCCTGGTCTTGCTGGTTCCGACCGATAAGGATCAGCAAAGCCAGATTTACGGGACCGCTCAGGCAGCAATGAACGACGTGGTGGGGTTCTGCGAACGCAATCCGCAGACCTGCGCCACGAGTCAGGACGCCTTCACGGTACTGGTCCAGAAGGCTCAGTACGGCGCGCAGATGGTGATGGCCATGGTCGAAGGGCAGACCGAAACTCTGGCCAACACCCTGCCTGACCCGGAAGCGCCGGTGGCCATGCCGGGCGACGGTGGCGTCATGCCCGTCCCGGCAGCCGTACCCTTGGAGCCGGCGACGTGGGGTGGCACCGCCACCCAGGACACTCTGAGTCCTGACGATCGCGAGGCGGCCTGGGGCGGACCGGGGGTCTAAGCACCCGCTCGTTGCCAGGCAGACAAGTTTTCAGTTTTGGCCGGTCAAATGATCGATCGGTCCTTGGCAGCCCCCCGCCTGCCAAACGGGGCGCGCAGTTGGGAAGGTTTCTGCCCTTTCCCTCCCAAACTGCGCGCCCTACCCTTTTTGACGCAGACCCATCGCGGCGCGGCCCAGGGACGCCTATAATCCTTCCATGGACACGGTGACCGAAACACACGCACCCACCTTCGAAGAGATCCTTGCCGATTTCGAAGTGCTCGACGAGTGGGAGGACCGTTACCGCTACGTCATCGAGTTGGGCCGCAAGCTGAAGCCTCTCCCCGACGACGACCGCAACGCCGCCAACAAGGTGGAAGGCTGCGTCAGCCAAGTCTGGCTTTCCACGAGTGTGCAGCGTGACGGCACGCCGCGCCTCAACTTTATCGGTGATAGTGACGCGCATATCGTGCGCGGCTTGATCGCTATTCTCTTCGCCATCTACTCCGGCAAAGCGCCCGATGAGATCTTGAGCGTGGACGCCATCAAAACCCTGGGCGAGCTCCATCTGAAGGAGCACCTGACACCGCAGCGCTCTAATGGGCTCATGGCGATGGTGAAGCGGATTCAAAGCGACGCGGAAGCGGTCAAGGCCGCAGCATACTAGCCTCCTACACACCAAGTTCGTCCTCGTCCTCGCGCCCGCCGTCGATGCGCGGCCGATAGTCGGCCTCCCCCCAATGGCGCAGACCGCGCCGGGACGGCCTGCCCTCCGCGATCAAACCACAATGCTTGGCGAGCCGCGTCAGCGCGATCTGCAGCACGACCTTGCCGGCGCGTTGCGGCCAGCCGTTCGTCTTCTCCGCCTCCTCGAGGCCTTTCAACTCGCAACAGATATCGACGAGTACGCCCGACGTCTCCGGGCCGACGGCCATGAGCGCGCGGATCACGCGCTCCTTCGCCGCGAGCACCTCATCGCGAAGCGCCGCCGCATTCGTTGGCGCTGCACGCCGCGAGCGATCCGCCGGCGCAAGAGCCGACCAATTCGCCGTGACCCGCGGACTGAGATGCGCGAACCAGTAATCGGCGCGCAGCCGCTCGCCGGCCTCGAACTGTGCATCGCCAATCAACGGCCGGCCATTGCGGTCCTTCCGGCTCCTTAGCCAACCGAGCGGACTTTCTCCGTCGTTCACTGTCACTTGACGCTGAACGCCGTTGATCTCGCGAAACGCGGGTGCCCTGATCTGATGTTGCTCGAGGAAGGCGTTGGTGCCGGCCGCAGAGCGGCGCAATCTGGCCCGTGCGGCCTCTGTGAGTATGAGGCTGCCGCCTCGCCGCACGAGCCAATCCTCCGAGACGCAGGCTTCGACAATTCGCCCCGGAACCGGAATCCTGGTGTTCGTCGACTGATCGCTAAACAGGAAGCCTCCCTTCCCATCGATGGCGATACATCCCCCTGTGGCTAGTCGCGCGAGCAAGCGCCGGACCTCGGCCGCCTGCCCTGCCCGCGCCAACGCACGTCGCGCCTTCGGCCGGCTCATGAGCGCCGTCCCCGCCACGTCAGCGCGTCCATCAGCGATGCGACCGCACGCTCCAAATGGTCGAGCCGCCCGTCGAGCTCCGGATCATCCCGCCGATCCTCGACCACCTCGCAAGCATGCGCCACGGTGGTCCGGTCGCGCGCGAACAGCGCGCCGACCTCTGTCAGCGAAAGTCCGCAGACGACGTGGGCCAGATACATGGCAACCTGCCGGGCAAACGCCGCCCGCGGTGAACGCCGGGTCGCAGCGCTCAGATCACCGACATCAACCTCGAAGACAGCGGCCACGCTGGGATCGATCGCTTTGCGGACCTGCGTCGTCCCGGCGGTCCGCCCGAACTGCCCACAAGGCGCCACTCCTTCCGGTTCCACCACACTCATCGCTTACCGCTCCTTGATAGGAATAATGTCCCAATTATATGCTTGACAAAGCACCTATCCATCGGCACAAACCAAAAGCCCCACACGATCAATGCGGGGCTGGCGGGAGTGATTCGGGATCAGAATTTGATGGCGTTTACATCGGGCTTTTGCCCGAGAGCGAGCGCCTCAAACGCGTCGATCACGCGCGAGAAATAATGAAGCAGGCGGTAGAGAGTTGGGACCATGTCCAACTCACCGAATGGCCCGTCTTTGGGGAAGACGAGCTTGAATGATGCGGGAAACATAGTGCCAATGGGTAGGTGCCCAGCGTGCTCAAGAGATGCTCTGCCTCTCGCGATCAAACCGTCGATATGCTCTGTGCTTTCATACATCAGCATCATGCCGGGGGCGCCTACGCTGCCAGCGGACGGTAGCAGAGCCTGGTGCTTGTCCATAACGTCGAGATCATGAACGCCTCTCAGCGCTAGATTCCCGCCTTTGTAGGGGGCGAACTCTACAAGAAGGTTCACGGCGTCGGGGTGCGCTCGATTAAAGTTTTTGCTCTTGATTCGCGCGGAAAGTTCGTCGGCGTTTTTGGCGAAAGGGAAGTAGACTTCCTTGGTAGATCTTTTGTTTAGAGCGACTACGTCGCAAGCGGTGAGGTCTAAAGACGTTCGCAGGTTATGAATGAAATCGCCGATAACCGTAGACAGCTCCAGCGGGACAGATTCCGTGGCCTCAAAAGAGAAATCAAATCGGGTAGGATCATCCTTGCATACGGCAGTCATAATTCTAATTGGTCCGCGTGCCGTATACGCGTCGAGTTCGCGCTCCAATGTTGCCAAATGTTCTGAGGCCCGTTTTAGTTTGAGTCGTGCGGTCTGAAACGGAGCCAGTGGCATGGCCAAACCTCGCAAATCTCAAGATGAGAAAGACCTAGAGAAGCTGGCCAAGGCGATCTTGTCCACGCCTCATAAGCCGCGTGAGGAATCGAAGGTCGGAAAATCTAAGCCAGAGCCGAAGGAAAAAGCTTCGGTCAAAACTAAGAAGCGGGCTTAATCTGTCTGGCATGTGGCCGGACAACGATAACCTCCCTCCGCGCGGTTATTTCATGCCCAAGCTGAGCCCTTGGCGCTGGGTATGGCTGGCACTGATTGTCTCTCTCGCCGTTTCATTTGGAGTGGCTGTAATGCGAATGATTCTAGGAGCATATTGATGGCTAATGCTAATGCTGACGCTTGTGCGCCTGCTGTCGGTTTTTCATCTCCGTTATCAGGCCGGGAAGGTGGGTGTGAAGCCCCTCGATCAGGTCAAATGGAATCTGCAGCTCACTACGGATACCGTCTTGTGTTGTATACAAGAGCGCGGCCGACTGTCCCGTCGCATCAACCTCAAAGTCGAGTTGCTTCACAAAGTTGGCTTGAGTTTCCCGTACCTCTAGTTCTCCAGCGGTTGGAGACACTTTGATCCGCCGCTGTAAAGCCTCTTTGGCGACCGTTTGAAGATACATGATGGCCTGTCCTAGAGCGAGATGGTTGGTGCTCAGATGCACGGGGCCGGAGTTAGTCTTGAAGCCGAAGAAAACATAATCGCCGTTTTCATCCACTCCGTAGTTTTCAAGACCTTCAACCTCTTTTGTGCCCTTTGGGGGTGTCGCCATTGCGTTGCCTCCAATGCAGGAAATGCCTCGCCTTCTGCTTAGGCGTCTTGGGCTTCACTAGTCCGCCGATAGGTCAAACGCTTGCCAGCGGACTGAGCAATGATCTTGGCGGCACGCTCGGTGTCTTCGACGCCAAGCCCTGAGCGGTTGTTATACCTAAAATCAAATTCGGCAACGTAGCGATGCAAGTGCGCTTCGCCGCAATGCTGATAGACGCCCTTCATGCCGCGCTTGAAGATCGAGAAGAAGCCTTCGACGGTGTTCGTATGCACGTCGCCACGCGCGTACTCCTTAGCGGAGTGCTTCACAGTCTCATGCTTGGCAAATTCCTCGCCAACGACCGTGTAGAGGCGGCTTTCGTCCGTATGCAGAACACTCTTGCGAGACACGTTGCGAACGATCACGTCGCGCACGTTCTCAGCCGTGGCGTGCTTGACGTGGAACGTGCGGGACTGACCGCCGCGCTCGACTAGAGAGACAACGGCACGCTTGCCGCCAGGACCGCCTTTGCCCTTCTTGGTGAAGGGGCGGCCCTTGCGCTGCTTTGAGGGACGCGGCGTTTCGAGCTTGCCGAAATAGGTTTCGTCAACTTCGACGGTTTTGCCTTCGCCACCGATAGGGCCTGCGTTGGCGTTGCCCATAGCTTCGCGGATGCGATGCGCGAGGAACCAAGCCGACTGATAGGTGATGCCAAGCGTCCTATGCAGCTGGTGGGCCGAATAGCCCTTCTTGCTAGACGCCATGAGGTGCATCGCCAAGAGCCACTTGTTCAGCGGGATTTTGGAACGCTCCATCACAGAGCCGGTCGTGACGGTGAACTGCTGACGGCAATCGTTGCACTGCCAGACGCCGGGACGATGGGCCTTGCCCTTTAGAGGCGTCACTGAAAACGAGCCGCAATGCGTGCAATGCGTGCCGTAGGGCCAACGCTGTTGCTCAAGCCACTCGCGGGCTTTCTCAGGGTCTTGGAAACGAGCGTCTGTGAGGTTCATCGGTCTAACTCCCCTGTCACTTGACAATATGGAGACTCAGACCTGCTTTGTCAACCATATAATTGGGAATAATGTCCTATCACACTGTAGAGGGGAACGACGAGACGGGGATAACCAGTCTGAAAAATACTTTGTCCTCGGGGTGCGGGGCTAAACCCCCAAGACCCGTCAAATCCCCGGCCCGTCCCACCGGGTGCAGACTGAGCGCTCCCTTCCAGGAGTGAGGACGCACCCATGTCAGGAGAACAACGACGCCACGGCACACCGCGATCGAGCCGCGGCGGCTCGGCCGCCAAGCGCGTGTTTGCAGGCGCGGTCGTAGCCGGCGCCGGCGCCTATGTCCGGTCGCGCGACCTGCCGAGACTGCTCGCGCTTTGGCCGCACGAACTCGAAGACCAATCAGAAGCGGGGCGGCAACATTTGCTGGCGAAGTTGCGCCGCGCGCTCCGCACCGAGCGGCGCCGGGCCCACGCGGCCCACTGGAGCTACGATTTGAACCGGCATCTGGGCTTGCTAAGTGCCTATAAAGGCGAGCTCGCGAACCTTGGACCAGGCAGCGCGGAGCAGGCTCAGCCGAACTGCACACCCAGCGCGGGCAAAACGGGGTCAGGCTGGACGCCGGGATAATGGCAGGCCGTGAACGCCTGAGAAGCCTCCTCGGCCACGCTCGGCCCGGCCGCATCGAGGCACAGGATCCGATCGAGCTGCCCCCCATCGTCCGACAAAGGCAGCCGCAGCCAGAAGAGCACGACATGGTCTCGGCCCGCGGCGGGCCCGCGAACGACCCCGTGCGCCGGCAGGCATGTCCTCGCCATGCGGTCGTGAACCCGGCCCCAATAGGCCGCGCACGGCCCGCAGAACACCTCGCAGACCTTCTTGCCTGTGAGTTCCTGGCCGTAAATGTCGCGCAGCCGCGTGCCGGCCAAGCGGAACAGGCCCCGGTCGAGACCGTCCCGGAAGTCGATCAGGCCGATATGGGGCAGGAGCTGGGGCACTTTGAGCGGGTCGAGATCCGAGCGTGCCGGCATGGGCCGCTCGCCGGCGGAGTGCAGCCAATAGTCGAAGAGCTCACGCTGTCCCTGCATGACCAATTGGGCGCGGAAGGCGCGTCCGGACAGCATGATATCCCCCCCTTATAAGCGAATCGCTTACCCCATGACTATGTGGCGTAGGCCTGTCACACGCAAGGGGCCGGAAAGGGATTCCGCTAAGAGTCACAAAGGCTTGTAGAGCGCGACGCGACGGCTACCCGATTTTGCGGGCGCCGCCGGAACGCTGCGTTCTTGTGTGCGGGTTGTGTGATTATTATGCGCGCATGGCGCGTTCGGTACGCCCTTTAGCGGCGGCGTTGGCCGAGCCCCATGCGCTTGGCGAGATCCGAGCGCGCGGCCGCGTAATTCGGCGCCACCATCGGGTAGTCGTGAGGCAGGCCCCACTTCTCGCGATACTCTTCCGGCGACAGGTCGTAATGGGTCCGCAGATGCCGCTTGAGGGATTTGAACTTCTTCCCGTCCTCGAGGCAGATAATGAACTCCGGGGTCACGGACTTCTTCAGCGGGACGGCGGGTTTCAACTCTTCCTTGGCGGGTTGCCCAGAGGCGCTGGAGGCTTTGCTCAAAGCATCGAACACATTGTGGATCACAGCAGGCAGGTCCGTAGCCACGACAGTGTTGTTGCTGACATAAGCCGAGACGATCTCGGCGGTCAGTTCAACGAGTTCGTTTTTCTCCAGATTCGCATCCATGAATAGGCTCCTTGATCCTGCCCAATACCCGCCTGAGCGAAACAGACCACGAAACCGTGGGCCCTTGCGCGTCTCCCGGGTCGAAGTGACTTCTTAAAGTCACCAGATTACGCCGTTTTTGTGACCAGAAACTACAATGTTACGCAACTAAAGAGCATGCAGTGAATTGATGTTTTACTGATTTGTTCTCTATAGCACTTTTTCACAAAACTGCAACGGACCTCTTCTCGCGAACACTGCACGCTAACCAGCGCAACTCAAAGGCGCGGCGCGTTTCTTTAAGCCTGGACCACTCAGATAGCTGCTTGAGTTAGCCGACAACTCGAACTCATCAGAGCAGTGAGGTGAGTTGCACCGCGTTTCTCGATCAAGCCTGCGTGAGAGCATGGCGACACCTCTTAGAGGGAAAGCTTGGCATCCCTATATTCTGTTGCGAACCAGAACAGATCGAATCGAGAGTGGTGGCACCATGAGCAAGACCGAGAAGACCGAGAAGACGACGTCGAAGGAAGAGTGGGCCGAGAAGCTGTCGCCGGAGCAATTCCACGTCACCCGCGAGCATGGCACCGAGCGGGCCTTCAGCCACCCCTACAATTCCGAGAAGCGCGAAGGCATGTACCGCTGTGTGTGCTGCGGCACGCCGCTGTTCAGCTCGGACACCAAGTTCGATTCAGGCACAGGCTGGCCGAGCTTCACCGACGTCGCGGCGGCCGACACCGTGGTCAAGCACGAGGATAGCTCTTACGGCATGCGCCGCGTCGAGGTGCGTTGTGCGAACTGCGATGCGCATCTGGGTCATGTGTTCCCGGACGGTCCCGGCGAAACCGGCCTGCGCTATTGCATCAACGGCTGCGCGCTCGACCTTGACACCGGAACGGGGAGTGGCGAGACCTCCGGCTAGTCTCATCCGTCTGTCAGCACAAGAAGCCATGAACGAACACTCTCCCGTGGCGCGAGCGCCCATCGCCGCGCGCCGCCCTTCGACCTCGAACCATCACGGTATCGAGCGCGTAGACGACTACGCCTGGCTGCGGGCCGATAACTGGCAGGCGGTGATGCGCGATCCGAGCGTGCTGCCTGCGGACATCCGCGCGCATCTCGAAGCGGAGAACGCCCACACCAGGGCGGTGATGGGCGACACCGAAGCGCTCCAGGAGACCCTGTTCGCCGAAATGAAGGGGCGCATCAAAGAGGACGATTCAAGCGTCCCCGCCCCCGACGGCGCCTTCGACTATTACACGCGCTACGTGGCCGGCGGACAGCATCCGCTGTTCTGCCGGACGCCGCGCGGCGGTGGTGAGGAGAAAATCCTGGTCGACGGTAACGCGCTGGCCAAGGACCACGCTTATTTCCGCATCGCCAATGTCGCGCACAGCCCGGACCACGGCTTGATCGCCTATGCCGTCGATACCAAGGGATCGGAGTTCTACACCGTCAACGTCATCGAAGCGGCCTCCGGCAGGCTGGTCGACACAAGCATCACCGACAATAATGGCGGCTTCCAATGGGCCGCCGACAGCAAGACGCTGCTCTATGTCTGGCTCGATGAGGAGCATCGCCCCCGCCGCCTGTTCGCCCACGCGGTCGGCAGGGACAGCGCCGACACACTCATCCACGAGCAAACCGATCCCGGTTATTTCCTGGAGATCGGCAGCACCCAGGACGAGCGCTATCTCCTGTTTGGCGTCCACGATCACGAGACCGCCGAAGTCAGCCTGATCGACGCCAACGATCCCACGGCCCCGCCCCGCCTCATCGCGCCGCGCGAGACCGAGCACGACTATTCAGTGGACCATCATGACGGGCGCTTGATCATCCTCACCAATTCCGGCGGCGCGGAGGATTTTCGCATCGTCGAGGCCCCCGCCGATAACCCGGCGCCTAACAACTGGCGCGAGATCGAACCCCACCGGCCAGGCCGGCTCATTCTCGATATCGTCGCCTACAAGGACTTCCTCGTACGGCTGGAGCGCGAGGACGGACTGCCGCGCATCGTGATCCGCCGCTTCGCCGACGGCGAGGAGCACGAGATCGCCTTCGATGAAGAGGCCTACGCGCTCGGCCTGTCTCATGGCTATGAATACGACACGGAGACGCTGCGCTTCACCTACTCGTCCATGACCACGCCCGCGCAAGCGTTCGACTACAATATGCGAACCCGGGAGCGCACATTGCGCAAGACGCAAGAGATCCCGAGCGGCCACGACCCACACCTCTACGTCACGCGCCGCGTCATGGCGCCGGCGAAGGACGGCGAGACCGTGCCCATCTCGCTGCTCTACCGCAAGGAGACCAAGCTCGACGGGACCGCCCCGCTGGTCCTTTACGGCTACGGCGCCTACGGCATCACCATGCCGGCCGCCTTCTCCACCAATGCGCTGTCGCTGGTGGATCGCGGCTTTGTCTATGCCATCGCCCATATTCGCGGCGGCAAGGAAAAGGGCTATCGCTGGTACAAGGACGGCAAGCGCGACAAGAAGACGAACACCTTCACCGACTTTATTGCGGCCGGCGAATATCTGGCTGACCAGAAGCTCACCGCGCGCGGCCGCATCGTGGCCCATGGCGGCAGCGCCGGCGGTATGCTGATGGGGGCCATCGCCAATATGGCGCCGGAGCTGTTTCTCGGTGTGATCGCCGAGGTGCCGTTCGTCGACGTTCTAACGACGATGCTCGACGCGACCCTGCCGCTCACCCCGCCCGAATGGCCGGAATGGGGAAACCCTCTTCAGAGCGAGACAGACTACCGCACCATCGCCGCCTACTCGCCTTACGATAATGTCCGCGCGCAAACCCACCCCAACATCATCGCGCTGGCGGGCCTGACCGATCCGCGCGTCACCTATTGGGAGCCGGCCAAATGGGTGGCCAAGCTGCGGGAGCTGGATACGGGCGGCAATCTCATCCTGCTGAGGACCAATATGGAGGCGGGCCATGCGGGCGCCTCCGGCCGCTTCGAGCGGCTGAAGGAAGTGGCCGCGTCTTACGCGTTTGCGCTGAAAGTCGCCGGCCGCGCCTAAGTCTGGCTCGCATCCTTCGAGGGCCGCCTGTAGGCGGCCGCCTCAGGATGACGAGCTTCGAGACTGCAGCGTCATCCTGAGGTGCGAGCGCAAAGCGCGAGCTTCGAAGGATGGCCTCTAGTCGATTGGCGGCTTCATATGCAAGAGTGCGCCCATGCTGCTCTCCCGCGATAAATCCCAAATTCTCATCATCGACGTCCAGGAGAAGCTCCTGAGCGTCATCTCCGGCAAGGACCGGGTGGTGGACCGCTGCGTGCGGCTGGTGCACGCCGCCCGCAAGCTCGGCATCCCCATCACGGTGTCCGAGCAATATCCGCAAGGCTTGGGGCCGACCCACGATTCCATTCGCGACGCCTTCGCCAATGACGGCTTCATCGCCGACAAGACTGAATTCTCTTGCGCGCGGAACGCGGTGTTGAAGGACCGGCTGCATGAGTTGCGCCGCCAGGGCCGCTCCCAAGTCGTGATCGGGGGCATCGAGGCCCATGTCTGCGTTCTGCAGACCGCCATCGACCTGGAGGCCCAAGGGTTCGAGGCGTTCGTCGTGACCGACGCCGTCGGCTCCCGCCAGAAAGCGAGCTGCAAGCTCGCGCTTGCCCGCCTGCAAAAATCTAGCGTCGACGTGGTCGACAGCGAGATGGTTCTGTTCGAGTGGATGGAACGCGCCGGCACGCCCGAGTTCAAGGCGCTTCAGGCCCTGGTCAAATAACGCCGCATCGACGTTGGCTTCCTGAACGGACCCTGCACTTTCGGTTCATGTTGGGTTCAGGTGCGAAGCCGCAAAGTCGAAAGCGTCAGATCCCTGCACTGGCTTTTAGCGAACCTTCCTCGGCACCGGGCGTGGAGTTCAGGGGCTCCACGTCCACCCCTTCCTCAAGCTTAAGCCAAGCTCACGCACGCTTCATGCTTCGGTCATCGGCGGAAGCGCAATATTTTCGCGCACCCCTTCTGCGTTTCCGAAAGTAACCAGCGCGGTGACCCCCCGGGACCACCGCGCTTTTGTTCATTTGTCGCAAGGCCAATAGCCCGGCTTGCCTCGCTTTGAGGGAACCTTTAGCTTCCAGCAGTCTTTCCCACTTTCACCCACTCAAAATCCCCCGGAGACCCATCGTGGCATTCGAACTCCCACCCCTCCCCTACGCTTACGACGCGCTTCAGCCCTATATGTCGGCCGAAACGCTCGAATATCACCACGACAAGCACCACAAGGCTTACGTGGACAACCTCAACAAGCTGATCGAGGGCACCGACTACGCGGGCAAAGACCTCGAGACCATCGTCAAGGAGAGCTTCGGCAAGGATGCCGGTGTCTTCAACAACGCGGCCCAGGACTTCAACCACATCCAATTCTGGCCGTGGATGAAGAAGGACGGCGGCGGCAAGAAAGTGCCGGGCGCGATTCTGGCGATGATCGACCGCGATCTCGGCGGCTTCGACAAGTTCCGCGAAGCCTTCATCGAGGCCGGCAAGACCCAGTTCGGTTCAGGCTGGGCCTGGCTGACGCTGAACAAGGACGGCAAGCTCGAAGTGACCAAGACGCTGAACGGCGAGAACCCGCTGGTTCATGGCGGCTGGCCGCTGCTCGGCTGCGATGTCTGGGAGCACTCCTATTACATCGACTACCGCAACGCGCGGCCGAAATATCTCGAAGCCTGGTTCGACAATCTCATCAACTGGGAGCATGTCGAGGAGATGTACGCGCAAGCGCCGAACAAATAGTGCTTCGCGGAGCGTAGATTTGCGGACGGGCGGCCCTGTGGCCGCCCGTTTTGCATTTACGCGTCCACCTTGGGAAGCGCCTGTTCCGCGGCCTCGCTCGCTTCGAGCCAGCCCGCTTCCGCCCGCGCGAGGTCGCGTTCGATCTCACCGCGCTGCTTCATCAGCGCGCTGGCCTCGTTCGCGGGCGCGGGCGCCGCAAGCTTCGCATCGATCTCCTCGCGCACCTGGCCGAGACGCTTCATCTCGGCTTCGGCCTTCGCAACCGCCTTGCGCAAGTCCTTGGTGCGCTCGCGCGCTTCCGCCGCCGCGCGGCGCTCATTCTTGCGGTTGACCTTCTTCGCGGAGCCCTTGCCGTTGCCGCCCTTGCCATTGCCGCCCTTGCCGCCCTTGCCGCCGGCGCCCAGCACCTGGTCGCGATAGTCGTCGAGGCTGCCATCGAACTCTGCCGCCGTGCCGTCGGCGACCAGCAGCAGGCGGTCCGCGATCAGCCCCAAGAGATGCCGGTCATGGCTGACCACCACCACCGCCCCGCCGAACGCGGCAAGCGCCTGGACCAGGGCTTCGCGCGCATCCACATCGAGATGGTTGGTCGGCTCATCGAGAATCAGGATATGCGGCGCGTCGCGCGTGATCAGCGCCAGCGACAACCGCGCCCGCTCTCCGCCCGAGAGTTGGCGCACCGCGACCATGGCCTTGTCGCCGGAGAATCCGAAGCGGCCCAGCTGGGCGCGGACCGCGCCGGGCTTGGCGTCCGGCAACAGCCGCGCCATGTGCTGGAGCGGTGTGTCGTCGGCGACGAGCTCCTCGATCTGATGCTGGGCGAAATAGCCGACCTTGAGCTTGCCGCTGGCCGCGAGGTCTCCGGCCATCGGCGCGAGCTGCCCGGCCAAGAGCCGCGCCAGCGTCGTCTTGCCGTTGCCGTTGCGGCCGACCAGCGCGATGCGGTCGTCCGGGTCGATGCGTAAATTCAGCCGTGACAGCACCGGCACATCCGGCACATAGCCGACCGAGACGTCTTCCAGCCTGACCAGCGGCGGTTTCACGTCTTTGGGGCTCGGGAAGTCGAACACCAGTGTCGCATCGCCGGCCGCCTCGGCAATCGGCTCCATGCGCTCAAGCGCCTTCATCCGGCTCTGCGCCTGACGCGCGGTATGCGCCTTGTAGCGCCAGCGATCCACGTAGCTTTGCAGCTTCTTGCGCTTGGCCTCTTGGCTCAAACGCGCGGCTTCCGTCTGCGCCTCGCGCTCGCGCCGCTGGCGCTCATATTGCTCGTAATTGCCGGTGTAGAGCGTGGTCTTGCCGCCATCCACATGAACGATGTAGTCGACCACGTTGTTCAGCAGGTCGCGCTCATGGCTCACCACGATCAGGCTCTGGCGATAGGCCTTGAGGAAGGATTCGAGCCACAGCGCCGCCTCCAGATCGAGATGGTTGGACGGCTCGTCCAGCAGCAAAAGGTCCGGCTCGGAGAACAGCAAGGCTGCCAGCGCCACGCGCATGCGCCAGCCGCCGGAAAAAGTGTCGAGCGGCTGATGCTGGGCCTCTTCCGGAAAGCCGAGGCCGGCCAGGATGCGCGAGGCCCGCGCCGGCGCGCCATGGGCATCGATGGTGTTGAGTCGCTCATGGATCTCGGCGATGCGATGCGGGTCCATGGCATGGTCGGCTTCGGCCAGCAACGCGGCGCGCTCGGTCGCAGCCGCCAGCACCGTCTCGAACGGCGTGGCCGAACCGCCGGGCGCCTCTTGCGCCACATAGCCGATGCGCATGTCGGACGGCGCATCGATCTTGCCGTCATCGGGCTCATAGACCCCGGCGATCAGCTTCAGCAGCGAGGACTTGCCCGCGCCGTTGCGCCCCACGAGCCCGACGCGCGCCTTCGGTGGCAAGGCGGCGGACGCGTGATCGAGGATGAGATGGCCGCCCAGGCGCAAAGATATGGAATCGAGTGTCAGCATTGGCGGCGTGATAGCACAGGAAGACGCGCCGCGGTGTGACCTAGCGCCGCCGCTGGATGCCGCCGAGCGTGCCGCGCTTGATGGCGTCCTCCAGCACCCGGGTCGCCATCGGCACGGCTGACCGGACGATAGACTTGCCAAGGGCGGTCCAGAACCCGTCGCTGCGCGAGCCGCCGCCCGATTTCTTCTTGGCCACCTTTTCCTCGGACTCGGTGGTTTCCGCCTCGACCCGCGCTTTCGTGCGCTTCTGCAAGATTTCGTAGGCCGAGTTGCGGTCGAGGCGCGTCTCATACTCACCCGCCACCGGGCTCGCGGCGATGACGGTCTTGCGCTCGGCTGCGGTGATCGGCCCCACCCGCGCATTCGGCGGCTTCACCAAGGTCCGTTCCACCATGGTCGGCTGACCTTTGGTGTCGAGCGTCGACACCAGCGCCTCGCCGATGCCGAGCTCCATGATGGTCTTCTCCGTATCGAAGGCGGGGTTGGCGCGGAACGTCGTGGCCGCGGCCTTCACCGCCTTCTGCTCGAGCGGCGAGAAGGCGCGCAAGGCATGCTGCACGCGGTTGCCGAGCTGCCGCGACACCGTATCGGGCACATCCATCGGGTTCTGCGTCACGAAATAGACGCCGACGCCCTTGGAGCGGATCAGGCGCACCACCTGCTCGACCTTCTGCAGCAGCGCCTTGGGCGCGTCGCGGAACAAAAGATGCGCCTCGTCGAAGAAGAACACGAGCTTCGGCTTGTCCGGATCGCCCACCTCGGGCAGTTCCTCGAACATTTCCGACAGCAGGAATAGGAGGAAAGTCGCATACAGCCGCGGGCTCTCCATGAGCTTGTCGGCGGCCAGCACGCTGATATAGCCGCGCCCGTCGCGCGCCACCCGCATCAAATCGTCGACCTTCAAGGCCGGCTCGCCGAACAGATGCACACCGCCCTGCTGCTCCAGCACCAGGAGCGAACGCTGGATCGAGCCCACCGAAGCCTTGGTGATATTGCCGTATTTGGTGGTGAGCGTGTCGGCCCGCGCCGCCAGATCTTCCAGCAAGGACTGCAGATCCTTGAGATCGAGCAGCGGCAGCTTCTCCTCGTCGGCGAGTTTGAAGGCGATATTGAGCACGCCTTCCTGCGCGTCGCTCAGATCCATCAAACGCGCCAGCAGCAGCGGCCCCAACTCCGTGATCGTGGTGCGGATCGGATGGCCCTTCTCGCCGAACAGATCCCAGAAGATCACGGGATAGGCCTGGTAATCGACCTCGTAGCCGATCAGCTTGGCACGTGCCTCGATCCAGCCCTTGGCCACGCCCTTTTCGGCGATGCCGGACAAATCCCCCTTCACGTCGGCGCAGAACACCGGCACGCCCTGGTCGGAGAAGGACTCGGCCAAGCCTTGTAGGGTCACGGTCTTGCCGGTGCCCGTAGCGCCGGTAATCAGCCCATGCCGGTTGGCCAGCCGCAGCAGAATGTACTCAGGCTTGACGCTCTGGCCGAAATAGACGCTCTCGGCCGGAAGTTGCTCCGGGTCCAATTTGACCACGGTTTCCGCCGGGTCGGCTGCGCTCTTGGCCCGCGCCCTACTCTTCCTGGGCGTGCTCTTCTTTGGCGCCGCCTTCCGCCTGGTCATCCCCCGCCTCCTCATCGCTGCCTTGGGCGGCACTTTAGCGGGTGCGAAGGCCGCAAGCCAAGCCAGGCTTTGCGGACAGCGGCATCCACACGGGTTTCGTGCCGCGCGGGCTTCTGCTAGGAGAAAAAACCAGAACCACTTAGAGCTTTGATGAAAATGGCTGAACTTCCCCTGGCCCGAGACTTTCCGGCCGCCGATAAGGCGGCCTGGCAAGCGCTCGTGGAAAAGTCCCTGAAGGGCGCGCCGCTCTCCTCGCTCGAGTCGAAGAGCTATGACGGCATCGCCATCGCGCCGCTTTATGGCCCCGCCACGGGCGCGGACGTCATTCCCGGACGCGCGCCGGGCACGCCGTGGGAGGTGATGCAACGCATCGAGATCGCCGACGGCGCCACGGCAAACGCGCAAATCCTCGAAGACCTCAATAACGGTGCAAACAGTCTCGCGCTGGTGTTCCAGGGTTCCGTCGGCGACTACGGCTATGGCCTGCCGCCATCGGAGGCGGTTCTCGACGTGGCGCTCAAGGACGTCCATCTCGACTGGGGCATCCACATCGAGTTGCAGCTTGGCCCGCTCTGCAAGGATGCGGCCTTGATGCTCGCGAACCTCGTGCAGATGAGAGGCATCGCGCCTGCCGATGTGAACATCCGCTTCGGGTTCGATCCGATCGGCGTGCTCGCCGCCAATGGCTGGAATAATGTCATCTGGCCGGACATGGCGAACGTCTTCGCCAGTCTCGCCGGCGAGATGGTGGAGCAGGGCTTCGCCAGTCCCATGGCCGTCGGCGACGGCAGACCTGTGCACGCGGCCGGCGGCTCGGAGGCGCAGGAACTCGCCTTCGCGCTGTCCACCGCGCTCGCTTATGTCCGTGCCGCCCATGACGGCGGCGTGCCGCTCGATACGGCGCGGCGCCTCATCTTCTTCCGCTTGGCGGCCGACCAGAACCAGTTCCTCACCACCGCCAAGTTCCGCGCCCTGCGCAAGCTGTGGTCGCGGGTGGAGGAAGCCTGCGGGCTGGAGCCGGAGCCTGCCTTCGTCACCGCCGAGACGGCCTGGCGCATGATGACCAAGCGCGACGCGCACGGAAACATCGTGCGCGGCACCATTGCCGCACTGGCCGCGGCGGTCGGCGGCGCCAATGCGGTGACGGTGCTGCCGTACAGCGCCGCAATCGGGCTGGCCGATTCTTTTGCCCGGCGCGTCGCCCGCAACACCCAGACAATCCTTCTCGAGGAATCGAACCTTTATCGCGTTGCCGATCCCGCCGCGGGCTCCGGCGCCATCGAAGCGCTGACCCAAGAGCTCTGCCTCGCGGCGTGGACCTTGTTCCAGAAGATCGAGAATGCCGGCGGCCCGGCCGAGGCGCTGCGCGCCGGGCTGATTCAGCGCGACGTCGCGAGCACACGCGCCGCACGAGAGGCGGCGATCGCCAAACGCAAGGACTCGCTCGTCGGCACCAGCGACTTCCCCGATCTCGCCGAGGATCCGATCGCCGTACTAGAGGCCGAACGGTCCGTCGCGTGCGAGGGCGAGCAAACAGCGGAGCCTTTGCGGCGCATGCGCCTGGCCGAACCGTTCGAGGCCTTGCGCGATCAAAGCGATTCCTATCGCGCCGAAGCCGACGCACGGCCGAAGATTTTCCTCGCCTGTCTCGGACGGCCCGCCGACTTCAACGCGCGCGCAAGCTTCGCCAAGAGCCTGTTCGAGTCGGGCGGCATCGAAGCGGTGACGGCACAGGCCGCACAATCGCCCGATGAGATGCTGAAAGCCTTCAAGGCGTCGGGCACAAGTCTCGCCTGCCTGTGCTCATCGGACAAAGTCTATGCCAGCGACGGTGCCAATGCTGCGAAAGCGCTCAAGGACGCCGGCGCCAAGCATATCTATTTGGCGGGCAAGCCAGGCGACCTGGAAGCCGCGCTGAAATCTGCCGGCGTCGAAAGCTTCGTCTCCGCGGGCGCCGATGCGCTCGAGACCCTGCGCGGGGCCTACGCAAATTTGGGGAATTAGGCGAGGCCCACCGGGCGCGCTAGATTGGCTGTTCAAGGATAAAGACGTGACTGGGATTCCGAAATTCACCGAGATCGACTTTCAGGAGCCGCGCGAGCCCGCACTCGGCTCTGAAGCGCCCGATTGGGAAACGCCCGAAGGGATCGCGGTGAAACCGGTCTATGGGCCGGACGACCTGAAGGGCCTCGACTTTCTCGGTGGCATGCCGGGCGTGCCGCCCTATCTGCGCGGCCCCTACCCCACGATGTATGTGCAGCGCCCCTGGACCGTGCGCCAATATTCCGGCTTCTCGACGGCGGAAGATTCCAATGCCTTCTACCGGCGCAATCTCGCCGCCGGTCAGCAAGGCGTGTCCATCGCCTTCGATCTCGCCACCCATCGCGGCTACGATTCCGATCATCCCCGGGTGACCGGCGACGTCGGCATGGCGGGCGTCGCCATCGACTCCATTTACGACATGCGCACCCTGTTCGATCACATTCCGCTCGACCAGGTGTCCGTGTCGATGACCATGAACGGCGCCGTGCTGCCGGTGCTGGCGCTCTTCATCGCCGCCGGCGAGGAGCAAGGCGTGCCCCACGACCAGCTCTCGGGCACGATCCAAAACGACATCCTCAAAGAGTTCATGGTGCGGAACACCTATATCTATCCGCCCGAACCTTCGATGCGCATCGTCTCCGACATCATCGGCTACACCTCAAAAGAGATGCCGCGCTTCAACTCGATCTCAATCTCCGGCTATCACATGCAGGAAGCCGGTGCGACGGCGGACCTGGAACTCGCCTACACGCTCGCCGACGGCATCGAATATGTGCGCGCCGCCATCGCCTCGGGTCTCGACGTGGATTCGTTTGCCCCGCGGCTTTCGTTCTTCTGGGCCATCGGCATGAACTTCTACATGGAGATCGCCAAGATGCGCGCCGCGCGCGTGCTGTGGGCGAAGCTCATGATGGACGAGTTCAAGCCCAAGGACCCGAAATCTCTGGCGCTGCGCACCCACTGTCAGACATCCGGCTGGAGCCTCGCCGCCCAGGACGTGTTCAACAACGTGGTCCGCACCTGCGTCGAGGCCATGGCCGCGACCCAAGGCCATACCCAGTCGCTGCACACCAATGCGCTCGACGAGGCGCTTGCCCTGCCGACCGACTTTTCCGCCCGCATCGCCCGCAACACCCAGCTCATGCTGCAGACGGAAAGCGGCACCACAGGCATCATCGACCCCTGGAGCGGCAGCTACTACGTGGAGCGCCTGACCTACGATCTCGCCGCGCGCGCCATGCAGCATATCGAGGAGGTCGAGAAATTCGGCGGCATGGCGAAGGCCATCGAGGCCGGCATCCCCAAGCAAATGATCGAGCAGGCGGCGACCGCCACCCAAGGCCGCATCGACTCCGGCCGCCAGACCATTGTCGGGGTGAACAAGTACCGCTCGGATTCGGATGCCGACATCGCCATCCTCAAGGTCGACAACCGCTCCGTGCGCCGCCAGCAACTCGATAAGCTTGAGCGGCTAAGGGCCGAGCGCGACGAGGCGGCGGTCCAAAGCGCCCTTGACGCGCTCACGGAATACGCTGAGACAGGCAAGGGAAACCTGCTGGAAGGCGCCGTCGCGGCCGCCCGTGTCATGGCCACCGTCGGCGAGATTTCCTATGCGCTGGAGAAGGTCTATGGCCGCCATCGCGCCAACGTTTCGGCAATCACCGGCGTCTATAAAGCGGAGATGGGCCGCAAGGACGGAAACATGAACCGCGTCGCTGCGATGATCGAGGCCTTCGAGACCGAGCATGGCCGCCGGCCGCGCATCCTGGTCGCCAAGATGGGCCAAGACGGCCACGACCGTGGCCAGAAGGTCATCGCATCCGCCTTCGCCGATCTCGGCTTCGACGTCGATATCGGGCCTCTGTTCCAAACGCCGGAGGAAGCCGCGCGCCAAGCCGTCGAGAACGACGTGCATATTCTCGGCGTGTCGTCGCTCGCCGCCGGCCATTTGACACTGGTGCCGGCGCTGCGCGAAGCGCTGGAGACCCAAGGCCGCGGCGACATCATGATCGTCGTCGGCGGCGTCATCCCGCCGCAAGACTACCCCGAGCTCTATGAGGCGGGCGCCAAGGCGATTTTCGGCCCCGGCACGCCCATCGCCGAAGCGGCCATCGACGTTCTCGGCAAGCTCGGCGTGGACGGCACCAAAGCCGCCGCCGAGTAAAGCGCGCCCTCCCAGGACTTGCACTTTGGCCGGTTTGCCCCTACCCCGCATGCCATGACCGGCAGCAAGACCCCCCAAAGTCTCGAAGACTTGGCGAGCGCCGTCCGCGCCGGCGATCGCGTGGCCCTTGGCCGCGCCATCACCCTGGTCGAAAGCACCAAGCCGGACGACCAAGTGCGCGCTCAAGGGCTGCTGGAAGCGCTACTCCCGCAGACAGGCAAGGCGACCCGTATCGGCATTAGCGGCCCGCCCGGCGCCGGCAAGTCCACGCTCATCGATCAACTCGGCCTCAATCTCATCGCCCAAGGCCACAAGGTGGCGGTGCTGGCGGTCGACCCGACATCGACGCGCACTGGCGGCTCCATCCTCGGTGACAAGACGCGCATGGGACGGCTCTCCGCCGAGACGGACGCCTATATCCGTCCCTCGCCCGCGGGCACGAGCCTCGGCGGTGTCACCAAGACCACGCGCGAGACCATCGCCATCGCCGAGGCTGCGGGCTTCGACGTGGTACTGGTGGAAACCGTCGGCGTCGGACAATCGGAGACCGCCGTGTCGACCATGGTGGATGTGTTCGTGGTGGTGGCCATTCCCGGTGCTGGCGATGAGCTGCAAGGCATCAAGCGCGGGCTCCTGGAGCTCGCCGACATCATCGCCGTCAACAAGGCCGACAACGACAACATCGAGCGCGCCAACCGCGCGGCCACCGAGTATCGCGCCGCGCTGCATATTCTCGCCGCGAGCAACGCCGCCTGGCAGCCCGCGGTGCTGACCTTGTCCGCACGCGACAATCGCGGCCTCGATGAGCTGTGGGGTAAGGTCAAGGAATGTCACGCCATCCTGACGGAGTCCGGCGTGCTGGACGGGCGGCGCGCGGATCAGGCGGCAGCCTGGATGCGCGAGATCTTCGAGCAGCGCCTGCTTGCCGCCTTCAAGGGCGGGCGCAAGGCAGCGCGCCAATATCAAGACATCGAGGACAAGGTCCGTGCCCGCGAGGTCACACCGGCCGAGGGCGCCGCTGAACTCGCCCGTTTGGCCGGGTTGAAAGAGCCCGAATAAACCACGCCCGCGAATTCCCTTTCCTCGCCCGCGCACCCCTAGTAAGCCAAGACCATGGCAAGGGACACAGCACGGCCGCGCGTCCTTCTCACGGGCTTTGGCCCCTTTCCCGGCGTGCCGGAGAACCCCTCAGGCTGGCTCGCTGAGGCCCTCGCCGCGCGCGGCGCTCCCAACTACGATGTCCATGGCCATGTGCTGCCGACCGAATGGGAGGCCTTGGCCGCACTGACACCGCACCTGCACGAGAGCCTGCAACCCCATGTCATGATTCACTTCGGCGTCAGTCCGGGCGCCAACGGGTTGCGCATCGAACGCACCGCGCATAATCGCGCCGAGCCCCGCGCCGATGCCTGCGGCGTGAAGCCCGCCAGCAACACAATTGTTTCCGACGGTGCCGCACGGCTCGAGACCGGGCTCCCCGTGACAGCGCTCGCCGCGCATCTACGCGCCCAAGGCCATGCCGCGCGCGCATCGAGATCTTGCGGGCGCTATCTCTGCAACTTCCTCTATTACCGGTCGCTCGAACGGACTGAGCGCGAAGGCGGCGACGCGCTGTTCGTGCACGTGCCGCTGACCCGCGCGCAAGGCGGCCAGCTCAGCCAAGAGGCTCTGTTAGAGGCGGCGCAAGAGACGGTGACCTTCGTGCTGGACGCCGCGCAAATTCCACGCCCGCGTGAAGTGGCGCGCGCGACGGCCATGGGCGAGGTGCGGCAATGACACTCGCGCGCCGCGAAGTGATGCTGGCCGGCCTCGGTGCCGGACTGACCGCGGCGGCAAGCCCGCGCCTGGCGGAGGCCCGCGATGCCCAGCTGCCGGAAGCCTTCAGCACCTATGGCATCGCGCCCGCGGACGGTGTGATCAGCCAGACCGCGACGCTGCAACAGGCCGCCGACGCAGCCGCAAGCACCGGCACGCCGCTTTACCTGCCGGCCGGCACCTATGCCACCGACCGGCTCGCCCTCAAGTCAGGCACGCATATCCATGGCGTTCCGGGGCTCACCATTTTGCGTTACGCGGGCGGCGGGGCGATCCTGGAGACGAAAGGCACGGACAATGTCCGCCTGAACGGCCTCGTGCTCGACGGTGGCGGTGCGGCGCTCGGCGAGAACGGCACGCTGTTCACCGCAAACGAAACCACCCATCTCGACCTCTCCGACTGCCGCTTCATCGGAAGCAGCGGGGACGGTGTCACGCTGCGCAAAGCAGCCGGCCGCATCGCCAATTGCGAGTTCGGCGACATCGCCCAATCGGCGTTGTTCAGCGAAGACGCGGCCGGTCTTGAGATCAGCCACAACCATGTGCGCGACTGCGGCAATAACGGCATCCTCGTCTGGCGTTCGGATGTCGGCGAGGACGGCACGATCGTCAGCGGCAACCGCATCGAGCGCATCGCCGCCAGAAGCGGCGGCACCGGACAAAACGGCAATGGTATCAACGTGTTCCGCGCCGGCTCGGTGCTCGTGACGCAGAACCGGATCGCCGACTGCGCCTTCTCCGCGATCCGCAGCAATGCGGGCTCCAATTGCCAGATGGTGTCCAATTCCTGCGCGCGGTTGGGCGAAGTGGCGCTCTATGCCGAGTTCTCCTTCCAAGGCGCGGTGATCGCCAACAATATCGTCGACACCGCGGCCATGGGCATCTCGGTGACCAACTTCAACGAAGGCGGCCGGCTCGCGGTGATACAAGGCAACGTCCTCCGCAATCTGTTCTTGCGCAAGACGGGCGAGATCCGCGGCATCGGTATTGGCGTCGAGGCCGACAGCGTGGTCAGCGGCAACGTCATCGAAGGTGCGCCGTCTTATGGCATCCTCGTCGGCTGGGGCGATTATCTGCGCGATGTGAGCGTCACCGACAACGTGATCCGCAAAGCCCATATCGGCATCGGCGTGTCCGTGAGCCCGGCGGCCGGTACCGCGCTCATCACCGACAATTTGATCGATGGCGCCAAGGACGGCGCCATCCGCGCCATGAAGGGCCCGACGCCGACTGGCCCGGACCTCGCCCACGAAAGCGCGGAGTCGTATCGCAACGTGGCGATCTACGCCAACGTCGCCCGTTAGGACGTCGTCCCCGGCAGCTCGGCAATCGAACCCTCGAGCGCCGCGCCGGCGCCCATGCGCCCGACACGCAAGCCGCGCCAATTGTGGAGTTCGCCCGCGAGCTCGTTTGCAAGCACGGCCCGCGCTTTCGGCAAGAGCGCCGCCAGTACCTCGGCCAGCGCACGCTCGGCGCCTCGTTTGGCGCCGTCGTCGATCTTGAGCGCGATGCCGAGACCCAATTCCGGCAGCGCCGCACAATGCACACCCTCCGCCCCGCCTTTGGTGAACGCCGCCCCGGACAGCCCGCGCAGCACGTTCGTGTCGAAGCGCCCCTCGCCGGCGACAAAAACGGGCTTGGCGAAACACGCCGCCATCAGGCGCCGGGCGGCACGCGCGCGCTCCGGCGGGACGCCAGCGCCCGCACCGAAGCGCGCGAAGCCATGGGCCAGTGCGCGAAGCGGCATGGCGTAGGTGGGCAGCGAGCAGCCGTCGATCCCCATGCACCCGGGGTCCAAGGCGGCGCCGCAAGTGTCTGAAAGGACTCGCGTGATCATCGCCTGCAGGGGATGGCTTGGCGTCTCGTAGCCGTTCGAATCGAAGCCGAGATGCATGGCGGCGGCAAGCATTCCCGCATGCTTGCCCGAGCAATTGTTATGGATCGCGCGGGGCCGCCGGCCGGCGCGCAGCAGTGTGCGCGTGGTCGCCTCGCTCAACGGCCAGTGCGCCCCACAGGCCAGATCGCGTTCGCGAAGATTTGCCTTGGCCAGCAGGCTCGCCACCGCGTCGAGGTGCACCTGCTCGCCGCTATGGGAGGCGCAGGCAACGGCGAGTTCCGCATCGTTCAGCTCAAAGGCATCCGCCGCACCGCTCTCCACCAGCGGGATGGCCTGCAACGCCTTCACGGCGGAGCGCGGATAGACCGGACGGTCCACATCGCCGAGCGCCAGCAGGAGACGCCCATCCGCGTGCGCAACGACGAGCGCGCCGCGATGGCAGCTCTCGGCGCGGTTCCCTCTGAACACATCGACGAGGACCGGATTGGCGGGATTGGGCGCCATGATCAGCTGCGGGCGCGCTCGGGTGTCTTCGCGCCTCCGCTCTCCGAAACAAGCTCCGTGGGCACGCCGGCCGCATGCTTCGAGGCGCGGATCACGAGCGTGGTCTTCACGCTTTCCACGTTGGGCGCGGCAGTCAGCTCGTGAATGATGAAGTCCTGGAAGGCGCTCAGATCGGGCGCCACGCAGCGCAGCAGAAAATCGATCTCGCCCGACAGCATGTAGCAGTCGCGCACGATCGGCGACCCCGCCACCCGCTTCTCGAAGGCAATGAGGTCCGCCTCCGCCTGGCTGTGCAGCTTGATCATGGCGAAGGCGGAAACGTCGAAGCCGAGTCCCTTGTCGTTGAGGAGCGCGGTGAAACCCTCGATGATGCCCGCCTCCTCCAAGGCCCGTACCCGGCGCAGACATGGCGGCGCCGAGATACCGACCTTGCGCGCCAGCTCGATATTGGTAATCCGCCCATCGGCCTGAAGCTCGCGCAGGATGAGCCAGTCGGTGGTATCGAGGCGGGCGGCACGCATGGGTCTCTATGCTCCCTGGACGATTGCGGGCTGGTCGCGTTAGAAGGCGCTAGGCGAGCCGATGAACTTCAAAAATTTCGCCTTTGCGCAATTTTACGTCCTTCCGGCAAAAGAATCGAAAAGAAATTGAGCGTTTCCCATTCCGGAAGTTCTGGCGGCCCTAAAGCCGCGCCCGGCAAAGCGGCCGAAGGCGCCGCGGCGCTGATCGCTGAAAGCCGCAAGGCCCGCGCCGACAAGACCTGGATCATCACCGACGGCGCCGCGGGCACGGAGGCACAAGGCATTGCCGTGGCCGAGGCTGTCGGCCTGCCCTACACCTTGAAGCGGGTCCGCTCCAAGGGCGCCATGCGCCTCCTCCCGGCCGCGCTGCAGATCCTGCTCCCGCCCAAAGGGCTGCTCCGCGCGATCGCATCCAGCGATCCCCTCGAACCGCCCTGGCCGCGGCTGGTGATCTCCATCGGACGCCACGCCGTACCCACGGCGCTGGCGATCAAGCGGCTGTCGGGGGCCTACACGCTCCACATCCAGAACCCGAAAGTGCCCGCACGCCTGTTCGATCTCGTGGCGGCGCCGGCCCACGACAATTTCGAGGGCCCGAACGTCATCACCACGTTCGGCTCCGTGCATGGCGTCACGCCGGAACGCCTCGCCGAGGCGGGAAAGAATTTCTCGCCGCGTATCGCGGACTTGCCCCAGCCACGCATCGCCGTGTTGCTCGGCGGCGACAGCCACGCCTTCAGCTTCGCCCCCGACATCGCCACCGGATTCGGTGCGAAGCTCGCGGCCCTGGCGCGGGAGACTGGCGGCGCGCTGCTGATCACGCCCTCGCGACGCACCCGCAAGGAAACGGTCGAAGCGCTGGCCAAGGCCATCGCCGACACGCCCCACTTTCTCTGGGACGGCAGCGGCGACAATCCCTATTTCGCGTTCCTGTCACTGGCCGAGGCTATCGTGGTCACCGAGGATTCCGTCAACATGGTCACCGAAGCCGCCGGCACCGGCAGACCGGTCTATGTCCAGGCCCTGCCCGGCCGCTCAAAACGCCTGTCCCGCTTCCACGCCCTGATGCGCGAGCGCGGCGCGACACGGCCCTTCGAAGGCCAGTTGGACTCATGGAGCTACGCCCCGGTCAACGATACCGAAGTTGTCGCCTCCCGCATCCGGCGGGCACTCGACCTTGAAACCAAAGCGGAAAACTAGACGCGTCCGAGGCGGGTTGCTTCTGTGCGCATGCATGATTACCTCTCCCCTCCCACGTCTACTCGCGAGGCTCGATTCATGGCTCCCCGTCACGCCAAGGTGATCATCATCGGCGCCGGCCCGGCCGGCTACACGGCCGGCATCTATGCCGCCCGCGCCATGCTGCAGCCGCTCCTGATCGAAGGCATTCAGCCCGGCGGTCAGATGACCATCACCACCGACGTGGAGAACTACCCGGGTTTCGCAAACGTGATCCAGGGCCCCTGGCTCATGGACCAGATGCGCGCGCAAGCCGAGCATGTCGGCACCGAGATCGTGTCCGATACCATCGTCGAGGCGGACCTCAAGCAGCGCCCATTCAAGCTCAAGGGCGATAGCGGCGTCGCGTACACCGCCGATACGCTGATCATCGCCACGGGTGCGAAAGCACGCTGGCTCGGCCTGCCCTCGGAAGACAAGTTCCAAGGCTTCGGCGTGTCGGCCTGCGCCACCTGCGACGGCTTCTTCTATCGTGGCAAGAACGTGATCGTGATTGGCGGCGGCAACACCGCTGTCGAGGAAGCGCTCTACCTTTCCAATCTGGCGGAGACGGTGACGCTGGTGCATCGCCGTGACGCGCTGCGGGCCGAAAAAATCCTACAGCGGCGTCTGTTCGACCACCCGAAGATCAAGATGCTGTGGAACCATCAGCTCGCCGAAGTGCTCGGGGACGAAGACCCGCTCGGCGTCACTGGCGTCAAGCTCAAGGACACCAAGACCGGCGAAGAGACAACCATGCCCATCGACGGCGTGTTCATCGCCATCGGTCATTCGCCGCAGACAGAGCTGTTCAAAGGCCAGCTCGCGCTGAAGCAAGGCGGTTATATCCAGACCGCGCCGGGTACCACGGCGACCAGCGTGGAGGGCGTGTACGCGGCCGGTGACGTCGCCGACGACGTCTATCGCCAGGCGGTCACCGCGGCCGGGCTCGGCTGCATGGCGGCGCTGGATGTGGAGCGCTATTTGGCGGGCGTCAAACACGTCACCGAAGCCGCGGAATAGCGCAGCTTAGAACCACACCGAGACGACACCGAACAGGCTTTCGCCGGCCACCAGGCCCGCCGCCGCGCTCAACAGGAAGCGCGCGGCCCAGCGCGGCGCCAGCCAGTGCAGCAGGCTCGCCAAGGCGGCGCCGAGAAACAGCGTGATCGAGGTGCCGGCCGGGATGACGAAAGCCAGCCCCACGGTGGCGCCGCTCGGCACCCACAAGAGGTGGCGTCCGCTGACCCGCCGCTCGATCAGGGCCAGCACGATCCCGAGCACACCGGCGATGGCCATGGCGATCAGGGCCGAGTGCGGGATGCCGGACAATCCGACGCTCAAAGTCTCCGCCACGGCCTTCCAGGTCGCCACCGCCGGTGCCGGCCATTCCGGCGTGAGCAGCTGGGTCGCGGGATCTGGGATCAGCGTGAGGTAGACCAGGCTGCCCACCAGGCTGCCCATGACCACCCCGGCGCATTGCGCCACCACCTGCCGCGCGGGGCTCGCGCCCACCTCGTGTCCCGCCCGGAAGTCATTCAGCAAGTCCGCGCTCTGTCCCGCCGCGCCGCCCGCCACATTGGCGGTCATCAGGTTGGTGATGGGTTGGCCGGGCGCCATGGCCCCGAACGCGAGCTGCGAGACTTTGCCGATGGCGCCGATCGGGGCGACCGAGGTTTCCCCCACGACGCGCGCGGCGACCGTCGCCAACACGAAGGCGAGCGGGATGGCGACAAGCGCCATGGTCCAGTGGATATCAAACAGCGTGATCTGCAGCACGACGGTGATCGCCGCCGCCAGACAAAAGCCGCCGAGGCGCAAGACCGTGCCCTGCTCTTTGCGCGGCTGTTCCTTCGCCCCATCGCGACCGTGACGCCATGCGGCCAGCAGCGCGGCACCGAAGCTGGTCAGGCTCGCCGTCACCATCATGGTGACGCCCGGCCAGAGTAGCCAGCCCACCAGAGACTGGAACCAGCTCTCGTCGGCCTGCGCGACCTCGACGATCCCCCGCGCGATCAGCTCAGGGCCAATGACGCCCCACGCGATCAGCGCACCCAAAAGCAGACCGAGCCCGGCGCGCAGCCCGATAATGGCGCCGAAGCCGAGCAGGAGCAGCGAGGGGTCGAAGGCGAGCGTCAGCTTCTTGGCCGTGAGCGAGGGGGCAAAGCGCGGGATCTGCCACACAAAGTCGTCGATGAGATTGAACAGCACCGCGCCGGTCAGGCTCGACATCAGCACGCCCACGCGCTTCATCGCCTCGCGCCCGTGACTGAACATGTCGCGCATGGTCTCCGCCGTGGCCATGCCGGCGGGAAACACGAGGTTCGACTGCACGATGAGGCGCGGCCGCAAATACCAGCCGACCCACACCCCGAGAAAGCTCACGGCGAACACCCAAGCGGCGAGCGTCGGCCAGGGCAGATTGCCGCCGGTCATCATCGCCAGCGCCGGGATCGGCGCCACCAGCCCGCTGGAGGTGATCGCCGCCGCCGCGGACGCGGTCGTCTGGTTGATATTGCTCTCCAACATGCCCCAGGGCGCGAGCCCCATCAGCCGCCCGAGTGGCACCCAGAAGGCGAAGGCGAGCAGCAGGGCCGTGATCGACATGTTGAACGACCAGCCGATCTTGAGGCCAGAATAGACATTGCACGGGGCCAGCAGCGCCCCCAGCACGATGCCGGTGGCCAGCGCCCGCGGCGTCAGTTCGCGCGCCTCGCCAAGGGGGTCGCCATGCGGAATGGAATCGTTCACAGCCGTCATTGCCGGGCTTGGTGCCATGAACCTATGGCTTCACCAACCCTTGAGGCCGGCCCTTGAGCCAAGGGGGCTATCTTGCGGCCCTCGGCGCAAGCCTTCCTTAAGGGCCCGAACATAGTGTCCGAGGCGAAAAATGCTGTAATCTAGGGCCACTACCAAGGCGTGCTGAGAGGCCGCCGGTCACAAAACCGGGCTTAAGGGGAACCTATGGCAGACAACCAAATGTTCGAGATTCCGACCGAGATGCGCGACTTCGCCGAGAAAAACGTGGAGCAGGCGCGCGTGGCCTATGGCCAGTTCATGGAGTTCATGAGCCAAGCCATGAATGCCTGGTCCTCCTCCGGCGGGCCCGAGGCCGGAAACTTCAAGGCCCTGCAAGAGCGCGCGATCACCTTCGCCAAGGAGAACGCCGAGCGCTCCTTCTCGCTGGCCAGCGACCTCGCCAAGGCCAAGGACATGCAGGAGGTGGTGACGCTTCAGAGCCGCTACGTGCAGACGCAGATGCAGACCGTCGGCATCCAGGCCCAGCAGCTCTCCTGGCTCATGGCCGATGCGTTCCGCAACATGCAGGCCAAGGCGCCCCAGAACTGGAACCCCAAGAGCTGGACTCCCAAGGGCTAAGCGCCAAGGACGAAGTCCAAGGGGCTCAGATCCAGAGCCCCTAGGCCGCCTGCCGGCCTTCCGCTTGGCGGCGCACCAGCCCGTGGACGAAGCGAAGCTTCTCCACCACGGCCGCGTGCAGGACCTCCGGGACGACGTCGATCAGCCCCATCTCGCGGTTGAGTTCGTTGAGCACCAGCCCCAGTCGCCGGTAGTGGCCGACCATAGCGTTGAGATCGCCAAAATCGACCGCGCCGATCAGCCCCATACTGGTGGCGGTGTCGAGCACGCTCGTGATGTCGAGATAGAGCGCGAAGGTCTCCGCCCAGTCCTCCCAGGGATGCATGGTGGCGTAGGCGCTGACGAACCGATCCCGCCAATCGGCCGGCGGGCCTTCCGCATAGTGCCGCTGGAGCGCTTCGCCGTAAGATGGGTTTTCGTGGTCGCCGAACGCGCGCTTGAAGTCGTCTTCGCAACGGCCGCGCACTAGCAAGTCCCAGTAGTAATGGCCGATCTCGTGGCGGAAATGCCCGACCAGCGTGCGGTGGGCTTCGCCCATATCCACGCGCCGCTTCTCGCGCTCCACGCTATCCGCCTCGCGGATATTGATGGTGATCTTGCCGTCCGCGTGGCCGGTGTAAACACGCTCCCCCGCGCCCATCCAACGCCATAGACCTTCGGCCGGTATCGTGTCCGCCTTGAAGTCGAAGGCGAGCGGCGGCTCGAAGCCTTCGTCCGCCGAGCCGTAAGGCAGTTTCAGAAAATCGAGCGTATAGAGCAGCCGCCGCTTCGCCGCCTCGAGCTCGGCCCAGCGCTCGCGGTTCCCGGGCACGGAAAGGTCCGGAATGGTGCGGTTGAACCGGCAGGCATCGCAGCGCCCGCCATGAGCTGGCGGCGCCGGCAGGCATCGGTTGCACACATGCTCAAAAGCGTAGTTCGTGCATTTGACCACAATGGCGCCGCACCCGGTATTGGCGCATCGATAATTGCCATCGCCTAGCGACTCGAGCGCCCCGATGGCATGGCAGGAGGGGCACCAGCCCACCTCGCGCCCGCACGTTTCGCACGCCACGTTGTCGAAGAAGAGCGTCTGCCCACAGACGCAAGAGAAGGTCCGCATGATCCCCGCCCTCTACTCTGCCGGCTGGGCCAGTTGGGCCGGCTCCGCCGGCCAAGGCAGGATCGGCACGGCGCTGACCGCGTTGGCCGGCGAGCCGTCGATGATCTTGGCGCTGATCGCCAGATAGACCAGCGCGTTCCGCTTCATGTCCGGGATGCGGTAGATGCGGGTCTTCTTGAAAAAGATACTGGTCTTCTCGGTGAAGGCCTCCTCCCGTTCGGGCAGGCTCTTCAGGTCCACCGTGACCGGACCCATCTGCCGGCAGGTGACCGAGAAATTGGACGGATCCTCGTTGAGGCCGAGCGGCTGGCCCCAACCGCCTTTGCGCGCCTGGCTGATATAGCAGGTCACACCCGGCACCTTGGGGTCGTCGAACTCGCTGATGCAGACCTTGTCGTTGGGCGACAGCATGCGGAACGTGGTCGACACGCACTCCATGTCGTCGGCGCGCGCGAGGCCCGGGCCGGCCAAAGCCACGATCCAGCCCGCGAGCACGACTCCGCAGGTCCTGAGAACGATTCGCATTTCGCTTGGCCTCTCGGTGAAGGGGACGGCGCGTTAATTTAACGCCCTGGGAGAAGGTAGGGTTCGCTTCCCCCAAGCACCAGAGGGTCACGGCGCCGCGGTAACCAGTATTAGCGGATGAGCCGCCGCTTATTGGCGCGCACGCGCGAGCGGTAACCGCGCACGACCTTCTCGGCCGAGCCGCCCATGGCAACGGTCGTGGCGGCTTCCATGAGCGCCATGCCCTTCTCCGCCACCATGCGCGTCGCCTCGGTCTGCGCGACGGCTCCGCCGCCCGCAAGCCGCATCATGCGCAAAGTCATCACGACTTGCGCCTCCTGCCAGGCCTGGGCAGAGGTCAAGGCCAGCTTCATCCAAGCCTGCATCATGGCCGCGGCTAGCGCCGCGCTGTCGAAAGCGCGCCGAACAAAAACCCGATGCCAAGGGCAATGCCTATCGCCGCCAACGGATTGCGCTTTGCTGCGGCGTGCGTCTGGTCATAGGCATCGACGGCCATGTCTTGGGCATCAGCGGCCATGCCTTGGGCCTTGGCGAACTGCTCCCCGGCCATGTCAGAGACGGTGTCGGATACCCTACCGGCGGCATCGCCAAAATCCTCGGCCATGGACCTGGCCTTTTCGGCGGCTTGACGGGCGGTCGGCGAGTTGGCGGCATCGCGGAAAGAATTCTGGGGGGTCGGCATTTTTACTACCTCCTGGTGCACGGGGCAGCAAAGGCGGCTCCGGTCACAATCAACGCCGGTCTTCCCTGGATGTTCCGCGCCGGACAAGACAGAGGGAATGCTAATCGTCGCAGAGACTGACGAACTCGAGCCCCTGCTCGACGCAGATGGCGTAGGCCTCATCCTCGCTGTCCGCCTCGATGAGGACCAGCAGCGGCCCCTCCAGCGCGCAGAACGTCACCCGCTGGGGGCGCGGCGTGGGCTGCTGCCCCACCCGGACGACGCTCAGGGTCATACGCTCGGTCGCGAGCCTGGATCGATCTGCCATCCCGGAATCATGACTGATTCGTTGGCTTTTGGCTTCCTGCTTACACGATTGCCAAGCCCCAAACCCGCACGGTAGAAATGCTTAAGCGGGGGAATCGACGCGTCCTTGAGGACGGGGCAGCAAGGGCGCCAAGCGCCCGAGGACTGGCCTGGCCTTTGAGGGCGGACATCCGAGGCTTGGAAACTCTCAAGGATGGCGGTTCGGCTGCGCGAGCACACCGGGCCTCCGACAAAACGGAAGGCCCTCATGACGCAGACCCTTATCGCGCGTATCCGGTTGCTGGCGTTTGCCGCAGCCGGCCTTTGCTTTGGCGCGGCCTCGGCCGACGCCGCCGCATGCGGCAACAATTCCGCCGGCTTCGAAAGATGGAAGCGCGACTTCGCTCAAGAAGCCAAGGCCAACGGCATCGGCCAGCGCGGCATCAGCGCGCTACAGAGCACCGGCTATGCGAGCGGCACCATTCGCGCCGACCGCGGCCAGCACAGCTTCAAGCTCTCCCTCGACCAGTTCATGAAGAAGCGCGGCGCCACCACCATCGCCTCCCAAGGCAAAGGCAAGAAGCGATCCAACGCGGCGCTGTTCAACGCCATCGAGCGTCAGTACGGCGTGCCGGCCGGTCCCTTGATCGCCATCTGGGGCATGGAGACCGCCTTCGGACGCTTCACGGGTAACCAGCACACGCTCTCCGCCGTCGCCACACTGGCCTATGACTGCCGGCGCTCGGAATATTTCACCGGGCATCTCTACGCGGCCCTCCAGCTTGTCGACCGGGGCATGTTGAACCCGTCTCAACGCGGCGCCATGCACGGCGAGGTCGGCCAGACCCAGTTCCTGCCGAAATCCATCCTGCTCTACGCGGTCGACGGCGACGGCAACGGCCGCGTCGACCTCAACTCCACGGCCGACGCGCTGGCCTCCACGGCGAACTTCCTGCGCGGCCATGGCTGGCGCGCCGGCGCCGGCTATCAGCCGGGCCAGCCCAACTTCGCCGCGATCCAAGGCTGGAACGCGGCGGGCGTCTACCAGCAGACCATCGCCATTGTCGGCCGGCAGATCGACGGCGGCTGATGGCGCGCCGGAAGTCCTCAACGCGCGCCAGCAGCGCGCGCAAAACCACCCCAACAAGCCGTAAGCGCACACAGGCGCCTACCAAGACGCTTGCCACACAACTCGGCAAGGTCGTCGCGCTGGTCCTTGTGCTTGGCCTCGTGCTGCTCCTCCAGCGCTATTGCAGCGTGACGCCGGAGCCGTTCGGGCCGGACGCCAACATCGTCTCCATCGACGGCGACAGCTTGCGCGCCGGCGACGGCGCCGATTACCGCATCTTCGGCATCGACGCGCCGGAGCTGAAGCAATCCTGCAAGGAGGCGAACGGAGATGACTGGCTGTGCGGCCGCGCCGCCAAGGTCAGGCTGACCAAGCTCATCAAGGCCGGCAACCTCACCTGCGAGATCAAGGACACCGACCGCTATGGCCGCCACGTGGCGCTGTGCAGCGCCGACGGCGTGCCGGATATCGGCGAGACCTTGGTGCGCGAGGGCTACGCCATCGATCTCGGTGGCAAGACGGGCTACGCCTACGCCAATGCCGAACGGGAAGCCCGCGAGGCGAAGCGCGGCATTTGGCGCGGCACCTTCCAGCGGCCTTCCGCCTGGCGGCAGGACAACCCGCGCAGCAATTAAGGCCCGTTTCCGGGGTCTCCCGCCCCTCCGCTTCCAACGCCAGGGCAGGTGTGCTTGAATTCCTCAAGGAGGCGCACGCGAACCCAAAACGCGTACAGAGGATTGGGGGATCCAATGAAACGACTTGCGCTTGCTCTTCTGATTTCGGGCGCGGTGCTCTCAGGGACAGACGCCGCGCACGCCGAAGGGCGCAGAATGATCGTCTTCGCACTCTACGGCGCCACCGGCACGACGGGCAGCACGGCGACCACCACGGTAATCGATTTCACCACCCAGGTTGCCTGTCGGGAGGCGCGGGACGAACTCCGCCGCAACGCCAAGGCGCCGGGCTTCGGCCTCTACGCCACCTGCGTGGAGCCGTAGGGAACCGGCGCTACTGCGCGGGAGCCTGGTCTTCCGTGAAGGTCCAGTAGCGGCCGTCCTTGGTCTTCACCGGCGACAGCCGCGAGCGCTTATCCGGGCGCTTGCCATGCAGCATCAGGTCACGCAGATCGCCGAGCACGGAATCGGAATCCGCGTAGTAGCTGTGGCCGACAAAGTCCGTGCGGATCGCGCTGGCATCGATCGTGTCGACGCCGGGCGCGATGGTCACGCCGCCCGCCGTGTCGCCTGCCCGGCGATAGCCGGCAAAGGTTTTCGAGGCCATCAATGCATAGTCGCCGGACGAGGCATAAAGCGTGGTGCCCGCTTCGCCCGCGAGGATCCTCGGCGCGATGTCGCGCTTGAACGTATCGGCATCGATGTCGGGCGCCGCCAGAATGATCTCATCGAATTTGTCGCGGATACTGGGATCTTCGAGAACCAGTTCCTTGAGCGCGCCGGTCAGCACGCGCGTCCCCATGCTATGCGCGACGAGATAGATCTGCTCTGCGCCCGACTGCTCCGCAAAGTCCTTCAGGAACGTCTTTAAATCGAGCCGCGACCATTCGGCGTTGGTCTCATCGACCTTGTATGAGGCGTAGCTCGCCTGGGACGGCCAGCTATAGAACACGGGCGCGCCGTCAAAGCCGAGATCGTAGGCCATTTGCGCCGTGCGCCGGGCAGCGTCGGTGAACGTCACGTTGTAGCCGTGAACGAAGATGAAGGCCGACTTGCCGGCCGAGTCCTTCACCCGGGCCGAAACGTCCTTGAAGAACTGGGCCTGGTCCAACTCGTCGACCGAGAGAAGCACGACGAAGCGCTCCGGATCGTTGCACCACTCCAGCCGCCAGATGGACGGCGTCTCCACCGCCCCGGCGCGGTGATCGCGCGGGATGCTGACCGTGGTGAACCCCAGCGTCAGCGGCCCACGATCGCCGGCATAGACTTCCGCCGGATCGGTGGCGCCGGTATTCTTGCGGTCCGTGGCGTAATAGACCTTCACCACGGCGTAGGTCGGCTCGACCTCCTTGAAGGCGAGCCGGCGATGGACCTTTCGCGATTGCTTGAAGAGGTTCTCGGCCTCTGCCTTGCGCCCCGTCTTCAAATAAAGACCGGCAAGCGCATCCATGGCTTCGGTGGTCTTGTCGTCCCCGCTGCGGTAGACCGCTTTGCGAATCGACAAGGCCCGCTTCAGCATCCGCTCGGCCTGCTTGTCGCGGCCGGCCGTCGCATAAAGGCGGCCCAAGGCAAACGCGCTGTCGGCGACTTCGGGACTGCGCGGGCCGAACGCCGCCGTTCGGATCTTGAGCGTCTCCTTGAGCAAAGCCTCAGCCTTCGGCACGTTGCCCTGAAGCTCGAAGAGTGTCGCGGCTTCGAGCAGCGCCGGCACGACGCCGGGCTGATCGGCGCCGTATCGTGCTTTGGCGAGCGCCACGTAGCGCACGGCGAGCTTGGCTGCTTGGTCTTGCTGACCGCTCCAGTGAAGCTCCCGGAAGCGCCGCGGAAAGGCTTCAAGCACATTGAGTCCGACCGCCTTGGTCCGAATCTCATTGGCCCGCACCGTCAGCGCCTTGGCCTCGGTCTCCCGGTTTTGCTTGTAGTAGACGGCGGCAAGATTGTTCAGGCTGGTGGCGACCAGCGGATGGTCCGGCCCAAAACTCTTCTCGCGAATGACCAGCGCCTGCTCGAGCAGAGGCACGGCCTCCGCGGCGCGGTCTTGCTTCTGGTAAAGCCAGCCGAGCCAGCTCAGCGCCGTGGCGAACTCAGGATCGTCCTCGCCGTTTGCCTCACGCGCGTCCGCCACATAGCGCTCGGCAAGCGCCGTGGCCTGTTTCGTCTCGCCTTGCATGGCGAGTTTCGGGATTTGACGGCTGACCTCCGCGAAGTCCACCTGGAAGTCGCCCGGGAGATCGTCCGGCTCCTGGGCCTGCGCGGAGCCGCAGATAAACACCACGGCTTGCGCGATCAGCGCGCAAACCACGAGGGCGCGCGCCGATCGCAAAGCCTTGCCGAAATAGCGGCATGTCAAACGCATACACGGCTCCCCTTCGGGGAAGAGGGATCGCCGGGATGAGCCCTCTACGCGGCCTTCGCGTAGTACGACTTCAGCTGGTTCATCACCTGGGCCTTGTCGAACTCCGCACCCATGGCGAGCATGGAGTCGGCAAAGCGGCTGGCGATCTCGGTGATCTGCTCTGGGCTGAGCTGATTGAGGATACCGATGCGCACCTGCACCGGCTCCGACAGGGTCGGCCAGATACCGAAGCCTTGCGCCCTGGCACCCTGCACCAGCTCCTTCTCCTTGCCGGCAAGCTTGCCCGGCAGGTTGAGCACGATGAGGCTCGGCATGTCCGAGGTGACATCGCAGCCCATGGCCTCGACGGCCTGGCGCAGCGCCTTCTCGTGATATTTGTAGTCGGATGCCTTGCGGGCGCGGCCGTAGCCCAGAATGATGCGCAGCGCCTCGTGGAACGAGGCGACGGCGTAGCAGGAATGGGTTTGGTGATAGCCGGGCGTGTCCACGTCCTTGCCGTCGACGATGCCCCAATGGCGGGCGTCGAGGATCGGATGGTGGACATAGGTGCGGCAGCCCCGCTTCTTGACCGTCTCGATGGCCTTGTCGGTGAAGCTGACCGGCGCGTAGGTCAGCGGCAGCGCCAGCACGCCCTTCTGCGGACACGACGCCCAGGCGACCACGCCCGGATAATCGTCGATGTTGAAATCGCCCACGCCGAGGCTCGACACGGCATCGCAGATGCCCATCACGCCGTGCTTGAGGCAAGCATCGGAGAAGCCCTTGAGGTCGTTGATGCGGCCCGAGCCGGTCTCCCAATGGGCCATGAACGCCCACATCGGCTTGTGCTTGGCCAGCGCCTTGTCGACGGTCTCGCCCGTCACCGACTGGCCATGGGGCGTCTCGACGATGGTCACGCTCGCGGGCTTCGGATTGAGGCTGTCGGCGGCGAGCTCATCCTTGGTGGCGGCCTTCATGCGGATGGTAAGGCTGTCGATCCCGGAGAAGGTGCCGTTCGGGAAAGCCACGACCTTGTCGCCCGGCAGGATCAGGCTGAGCACGCAATCGAGCCCGGAGAAGCCGGTGCCGGCCACGCCGTAGGTGTAGACGTTCTTCGTCCCCCACAGCTCGCGCAGCATCAGCTTGGCTTCCATCATGCCGCGGAGCACGTCCTTCTGCATGTGGTCGGCCACGCCGCTCGCGGCGAAGCGCTCGAGCACGCGCGGGTCGGTGTTCCCCGGCCCGGGGCCGGCGGCAAGGGTCTCTGGGATTACGAGCTGCGGAAATACGGTCATGGGAACACCCTCTGTCTTGCGGTCAATAAAATCTGGAATTCGGCATAATCGTCTACCGGGACGGGGGCGCCGGGGCAAGCCCGCCTAGAGGACTTTCAGCGCGGTTCCCCGGCAAATCAGCGGCTTTCAGGCCCAGTTTGACGCCCAATCGGAGCCACTCCGGCGCTTTGGCGGCCCAACGCGCCGCGCTGTCCTTCGCCTTCTAGGCGTTGTCCCTGCTACGCCGCCTTGGCGCCGTGATGGGCCAAAACCTGGTCCGCCGCCTTGCCGACCAACTCGGCCAGATGGTCGAGCGTCGCGTGAAACGTACCCACGCCAGCCGTTGCCGAGCGCAGCTCGACGATCAGGTTCTGGATTTCCGCCTCCGGGATGTGGGCCTGGACCACGTCCCAACCAGGCCAGCCGGCGCGCGCATCGAAGCCCAAGATCTGCCCCCGGTGGGAGGAGACGATGGAGTTGACGCGCGGCGTGGCCTCCGACGGCACGAAAATCTCGACCGCCATGATGGGCTCCAGCAGCACCGGTTGGCACTGCGGCATGCCTTCGGTCATGGCCAAACGCCCGGCCTGGCGGAACGCCATGTCCGAACTGTCGACCGAGTGATAGGAGCCGTCGATGAGGCACACGGCGACATCCACGACCGGAAAGCCCAGCGGTCCCGCATGGAGATAGTCGCCCACGCCGATCTCGACCGAGGGGATGTAGTTCTTGGGCACCACGCCGCCGGTGATTTTATCGGAGAAGGCGAAACCCTCCCCGCGCGGCAAGGGGCCGATGGTCACCACCACGTCGCCGAACTGGCCGTGGCCGCCCGACTGCTTCTTGTGGCGCCCACGCACCTCCGTCGATTTGCGGATCGTCTCCTTGTAGGGAATCGCCCTCGGATGGGTGGCGGCATTGACGCCGTATTTGCGGGTCAGCCGTTCCAAGGCCACGCGCAGGTGCATCTCGCCCTGCCCCCACAGCACCATCTGCCCCATGCCCTGGTCCTGAGTGATGGACAGCGATGGGTCTTCCTCGATGATCCTGGCAAGCGCCGCCGTGAGCTTCACGTCGTCCTTCTTCTCCTTGGCTTCGATGGCGAGGCCGAATACGGGCCCGGGGATCTCCGCCGGCGCGATTCTGAGGTCGGCGCCCTTCTCGGTGGAGAGTGTGTCGCCCGTCTTGACGCTCTCCAAACGGCCGAAGGCCACCGTATCGCCGGCCTTCGCCGCGTCGCGCTTCACCGGCTCGTGCCCAAGAAGATCGAACACACCGCCGATCCGCTCCTCGTTCTCGCCGCCATGGACGGAGTCACCGTCGGCAAATCGGCCGGCGAGAACGCGGGCGAGCGACAGCTTGCCGCCATGGGCCGTGTGGAAGGTCTTCATCGCAGAGGCGCAAGACGGCGCGCCGTCCGCACCGAGCCGCGCTGCCGTCGTCTCCACGAAAGGCACTTCGTGGCGCAGCGCCTTCAAGAGCCGCAAGATGCCGTTGCCGTTCTCCGCCGAACCCAGCAGCACCGGACAGATCACCCCTTCGCGCAGCTCGGTGGCCAGATCGTCGAACACCTTGTCGCGCGGCGGCGGCACGTCTTCCAGCAACTGTTCCATGAGTTCGTCGTCATAGTCGGCGAGCTGCTCCAGCATGGAGAAGCGCGCTTCCTGCTCGCGCTCGGCGAGCGCCGAGGGCATCTCGATCACCTCGGAGGGCGCATGCTCGCGATAGACATGGGCGCGCTCCAGCGCGAGATCGATAAAGCCCGAGACGATACCGCCTTCCCAGATGGGCACCTGGCGCAGCACAAGCGGCGCGGCGGACGCCGGCTGCAACATCGGTATGATGTCGCGCACGCGGGTCTCCGCCTTGTCGATCTTGTTGAGGAATAGAAAGTGCGGGATGCCGCGATCCTCGAGCTGTTTGAGGATGAGCTGCAGCGCCGGCACCTTCTTTTCGTCGGGCTCGCACACCACGACCGCCGCATCGCAGGCGGTGAGCACGTTGGCCGCGTCCGCCTGGAACTCGATGGAGCCGGGACAATCGAGGAAGGTGAAGGAATCATCGAGAAATTCGGCTTGGGCCACGTTGAGCTCGACGCTCATGCCGTGATGGCGGGCTTCATCGGACGCATCGCCCACCGTGTTCTTGGCGAGGATACTGCCCTGCCGCTTGATGGCGCCCGTCCGCGCCAGAATAGATTCGAGAAGTGTCGTCTTACCGCTGAGATAGGGGCCAACCAATGCGATGCAGCGGGCACTGCGGGCTGGTTGGCCCTGCGCTTGGCCCATGCTCTCCTCCCTTGGCACGCCGCGCAAGGTGGGGCCTTTGATTTTTGGCCCTTTTTCCCCCTCGCGAGCTTTAAGGACACTATCGTGTCAAGGGACAGGCGCTCTGGCAAGAGCCGCGAGTCGAAAGTAACTGTCCCCTGTTCTGATCGGCGCGCTCTTCGCTTATGGTGGCGCCGTCGTCATCACGGGGGTCCCATGCGTTTGGTTTTCGGTTTTGTGCTGTTGGCTTTGCTTTTGATCTTGCCCGCGCTGAATGGGAGCGGCGGCGCATCGGCCTTTCCAGGCCCGATCCCGGCCGGATCAGGGGCTATGCTCCTGCACAAGGCGAAATTCGTCTGCGGCGATTTCGGCGACGGCTTCACCTGCCGCAGGGAGGACGGGGCGATCCGGCGCGGCAAGATGCCGAAGGTGCCGGGGAGCCCGGAAAGTTCCGGAGGCAGTTCCGGAGAAAGTTCAAGCGGCGGCTGGTTCGGCGGCGGCAGCGACGACCCCGATGCCTTGCCGCCTGCGGGCAATACCGGCGGTGCGGCGCCAAGCGGCACGGCCACCAGCTGCCCGGCGAACTCCGAGCTGTTGGGCGGCCATTGCATCCCCTACACGCAGCGCTGCACCAACAGCATTCCGCCGAGCGCGGCGCCGCCTCTCTGCCAGGGCGAAGAGAAGCAGGTGTGCAAGTTTCATCCGGACGGCACGAAGGATTGCTGCTGCCGGACCTACAGCAAGTTTTAGCCGCCAGCGCCATCCTTCGCGTGGGGGCCGAGCGGCTGTCCGTAGGAAAACTCGACGATGTAGCCGGTCGGGTCCTTGACGCCACACAGATAGCCCGTCGGCGGTGCGTAGTCGCGCGGCTCCCAGTGCAACAGGCCGTCTTCCTTGGCCTGGGCGGCGATCCTGTCGATATCCTCACGCGCGGGCACGCCGAACCCGTAATGGGTCATGTCGTCTTCGTCCTGGGTACGTTTGGGCCCGCCCCCGAGCAGCACCAAGACGAAGCTGCCCTCCGCGCCGGGGCTGGCCAGCCACACCACGCGGCTCTTCCCCTCGCCGTGCTCCTTGACGATTCCCATGCCGCAATAGCGCGCGTAGAAGGCAATGGACTGATCGAGGTCCGCCACATGCATCGCGCAGTGGGTGAAGGTCGGCATCATGGCTTTAAGGCCAAGTTGCCCGGACTTTGTCGAGCACGCGGTCAAACTCTTCGAACACCCAATAATGGCCGGCGCCTTCGACGACCTCGAGCCGGCAACTGGGCAGCGCGCCCGCAAGATAATAGGCGGCGTCGGGCGGCACGACGGTGTCCTCGCTGCCTTGCCACATGATGGCGGGCACATTGATCTCGCCGAGCGGCAAGTTCCAAGGCTCGCAATAGAGCCGCAAATCCTGAAGCGGCCCGTCGACGCCCGTACGTAGCCCTTCGCGCAGCGCCGTCTGAAGGTTGGCCTTGACCTCGGGCCGCTGAAGCACCTCGCGGTCCGTGTCGGTCACGCGCTGCATCAACAGATGATAGGCCGCTCCCGGCGTCCAGTCGATCAGGGTCCGGAGCCCCATGAAGAACGCCCCGGCCGCGTGATGCGACGGCGCCATGTGGCCGAACAGGAACCGGTGCAGATGCGACATGCGAATATGGTCGCAATCGGAGATGGGACCCACCGGCGAGATCAGCGCGAGACGCAAGACCCGCTCCTTCAGCAACGCCGCGGCGGCGATCGCATGCGGCCCGCCGCCCGACACCCCGATCATCGCGAAGCGGTCGAGCCCAAGCGCGTCGGCCAGCGCCTTCACGTCATGGGCCGTTTCGGCCAGCGTGTCGAAATGGTGGGCCTCGGAAAGGCCATAACCCGGACGCTCGGGCGCGATGATGCGCAAGCCCCGCGCCCGCGCGCCTTCGTCAGTCAGCGCGAACATGTAGCGCGACCCCGGCGTGCCGTGGAGCGCCATGGCCGGCAGCCCGTCCGGGTCCCCGTATTCCGCGAAGCCGATGGCCCGTCCGTCCGGCAGATGAAACACGCGGGAGGAACGGTCGATCGCGCTTATTGGGTCGTCTGTGACGCGCTTGTCCATAAGTCCCTCGGAAGCTGAGCCCGTCATCCCGGCCCCAGGGCCGGGTCGTCTCGCGCAGGTGGCGCTATTCGCAGCCGATCATGATATCGACGGGATTGATGATCAGCGTCACCGACTTGCCTTCGAACAGACCGAGCGTCTCGAGCGACGCGATGGTGACGCTCACCTCGACCATCGTGTCGCCGGCGATCTGCACATAGACGATGGCGGTCACGGCACCCTTGCGGATCTCCATGATCTTGCCTTCGACCTGGTTCGCCGTGCTGAGCTTAGAGAATTTCATGGCCTCGCCCTCTGCTGCGTCCGCACCCATTATAACCCCGCCTAGCTCAGACTGGCGCAAAAGCGCTGAATGCGGCGGCACGCCTCTTCAAGGGCGTCGAGGCCTGTCGCATAGGAGATGCGGAAGAAGGGCGAGAGGCCGAATGCCTCGCCGTGGACCACCGCGACCCCCTCTTCCTGGAGAAGCAGCGTGGCGAAATCCGCGTCGTTGTTGATCGCATCGCCCTTGGGCGTCTTCTTGCCGATGCAGCCCGCGCAAGACGGGTACACGTAGAAGGCCCCTTCCGGTGTCGGGCAGCTCAAGCCGTTGGCCTGGTTGAGCATGGAGACCACGAGGTCGCGCCGCTCCTGGAAGGCCTTCACCCAGTCCTTCAGGAAGTCTTGCGGCCCCCGCAGCGCCTCGACCGCGGCCCACTGGCTGATGGAGCACGGATTGGAGGTCGACTGCGATTGCAGCTTGCCGATCGCCTTGATGAGCGCGGCCGGCGCGCCCGCATAGCCGATGCGCCAGCCGGTCATTGAGTAGGCCTTGGACACGCCGTTGAGGGTCAGCGTGCGCTCCTTCAGCTTCGGCTCCACCTGCGCGGGCGTCGTGAAAGCAAAGTCGTCATAGACGAGGTGCTCGTAGATGTCGTCGGACAGCACCCAGACACGTTCGTGGCGCAACAGCACGTCCGTCAGCGCCTTAATCTCATCGCGCGTGTAGGCGGCACCGGTCGGGTTCGACGGCGAGTTGAAGATGAACCACTTGGTCTTTGGCGTGATCGCCGCATCGAGCGCTTCCGGGGTCAGCTTGAAGCCGTCCTCGAGCTTGGTCTCGACGACGACCGGCTCCGCGCCCGCCAACAGAACCATGTCGGGATAGCTCACCCAATAGGGCGACGGGATGATCACCTCATCGCCGGGGTCGAGCGTGGCGACCAGCGCGTTGTAGAGCACGTGCTTGCCGCCCGAGCCCACGGTGATCTCGGCGGGCGCATAGTCGAGCCCGTTCTCGCGGGCGAATTTCTCGGAGATCGCCTGCTTCAACTCGGGGATGCCGTCGACCGCGGTGTATTTGGTTTCACCGCGCTTGATGGCCTCGATGGCCGCCTGCTTGATGTTGTCGGGGGTATCGAAATCGGGCTCGCCGGCGCCAAGGCCAATGACGTCGAACCCGGCGGCTTTCATCTCGCGCGCCTTGTTCGTGATGGCCATGGTCGGGGAAGGCTTGACCCTCTCAAGCGTGCGGGCGACCAGTCCCATGAAGAAACTCCTGAAAAAATGCGAGGACTGCGGGAAAATTCGCCGCAACCCTATGCGGGCCGGCTTTTCCCGGCAAGTGCAATGCACCATATGACCGTGCATAAAAAGACGCAGCGCGAAGCAGAACCCCGCGCTGCGCTAATCTTAGGCAATAACCCGATACGTCTTACGCGGCTTCCTTATTAAGTTGGCCCTCGGCCAGCTTGCTGAGGAGCCGATCGGCCTTGTATTCCTGGTCCAGGGTCTCCTGGAGCAGCTGAGCCGCATCGTTCTTGCCGAGCTGCTTGGCCCAGGCGATCAGGGTGCCGTAGCGGGTAATTTCGTAGTGCTCCACCGCTTGGGCGTCGGCGATCATGGCGGCGTCGCGGACGTCGGGATCCTTGGAATCCTTGATGCCCTCCTCGCCTTCCTTGATGATGCCTTCGATCGCCGGGCAGGTCTCGCCCTTCGCCTTCTCGCCGAAGATGGCGAACACCTTCTCGAGCCGCTCGACCTGTCCCTCCGTCTCCTTGAGGTGGTCGTCGAAAGCCTTCTGTAGCTTGGGGGAATCGCACTTCTTGGACATTTTCGGCAGGGCCTTCAGGATCTGCTTCTCGGCGAAATAGATGTCCTTGAGGTGGTGGAGAAAGAGCTCCTCGAGGGTCTTCATCTGCGACATGGGGGTACTCTCCTTGGTGTTTGGGTAAGCGGGAGTACGGACCGCCCGCGCGGGCGGGTCCGGGGGCTTGATCATTGTCAGTAACGCCGTGGTAACGCGGGCCTCCGGCTCGCAGTTCCCCGCCGGCCGCTTCCCCATTTGCGCCACACATATGGCGGGGAGATAAGGGGCCGAGCCACATTGCGGTTAAGCCCGCGCCCAATTGCCGTGGTCCAGTGCGCCTTGTGGGACGCACAGAGGGCCAGCCGATGACCATGCAATGCGCCATTCCGAGCCTGTCCAAGCTCTTGGCGACTTTGCTGATGTTCACGGCGATCGCGTCCGCATCCCTTGCCGCATTCCCTGGCTTTCCGGGCATTTTGCGATCGGCGGTGCCGGCGCAGGCCGCAAGCCAAGACCAGATTGGCCTCCAAACGGCCGAATCCGGCCCAAATGACAAATTTATTACCGGGACGACGCTGCCCCAGAAGCTTCCAGACCGCTGGGTCTATGGTAATGTCGTGACTCAGGTCCTTGGCATGGAGCCACCGACCCACAACGGCAAGACAGGGCAAATCGCAATGTTCGTCCTTCTCTTCACCTTCCTAAGCGCGGTGACGCTGCTCATGTGGCGTCACTCCCGCCGCGACGATGCCTCCCCGCGGCGGATCGGGAGGGGGATCTGATGCCGTTACGGGGGTCGGTGCAGCTCCTCCTCCTTTCCCTTCGCGCGCGCGCGACGCGCCCGGCGGGACTTGGAGCCGCTGCCCTAGGTCTACTTCTTATCGGCGCCGTCCAACTCAACGGCGCGCTGCCCTCGCTCGGCAAGGATGGGTTCGCCCAGGCTCTTCGTCAGAGTGTGTGGGCGCAGGCTCTCGCGGTCCCCGATCAGTCGGAGTTCGCGCACTGGCCCTGGGAAGACCTCACAGCGAACATGTCGCTCGCGCCGACGGCAAAGGTGCCGCGTCTCGGACTGAGCGCCGCGCTGCGCGATGCGCCCGCGTGGAGCGGGCCGGTCTCCCCGGTTCCGGGCCGCACCGCGCGCGTCAAGACCAACAGGAAGGCCGGCGGCGATCGGATTCAAGGTGACGTGGCCCTCGGTGACGTGGCGCTCGGCGACGTGACCATCGGTGACAGCATCACCTTCACCGCCGCCGATGGGGAAACCTGCGTCTACCGGGTGACCGGCCGCCGCGTGGTCGACCCGCATCTCGCCGAGAGCGAGGCGGAGGGTTTCGGTGGCGAGGCGGCGTTGTTCGAATGCGGCCCGCTGGAGAACTTGATCATGCAGGCCACGCAAGGTGAGCCCGAGGTGGCGCCCAAGCCTACGGACGAGCAGCGGAAGCTTTGATCCCTACAGTGCGGCTTTGTTGAGCCGTCGCTCTATTGCCGCGCTGGCGCATCCGTCTGCGCCGGGGCCGCGCCTGGCGCAGGCATCTCCTTGACCACACTCTGTCCAGCCGCACCGGCCGCGGGCTGCTCGCCTTGCGGCACAATCGGCGCAACCGGCGCCTGCGGCACCACGATGGTGGGCCGCGCCGTGGAACGGCGGTCCCCCTCGATCTTTGCTTTCAGCTTCTCGAGGCCAGCGTGATATTCCGCGCCGATGAATCCGTCGAGCATAAGCCCCTTCCACCGCTTCATCGGGCTCGAGCCCGTCTCATAGCCGAAGGTCCACGTCACCTTGCTACCGGCGCCCGACGGCGCGAGATCGTAGGTGCTTATGCCTTCCAGCCCGTTGTAGTTCGCGGCGAGACTCACGTTCCGGGATTGCTCCGTCTCGACAATCACCATGCTGCCCTCCCCAATGGACGGCTTTTCGCTCACCCATTCGAGCTTGGCGCCCTTGCCTTCCGGGGGCCCGGAATAGGTCAGCTTCATGTTGGGATCGCGGGCCACCCAAGGCGACCAGTCCGGGAACCGGCGGAGATTGTTGAGGTAGGGATAAATTGCATATTCCGGCGCGTTGATCACCACCGACCGCGCCACTGTCACATGCGCCGGCAGGCCCAGCGCGGCCGCCGCGAGAATGAGACCAAGAACACCAAGCCCAAGGATCAGCCGCATCATTGGCGCCATTAGAAACTCTCCTTCATCCTCGGCTTCAAACCCCCGCAAAGCGCGCGTTCTGTGACGTTCCCGCCAACCCATCGCACTCGCTTTTTCACAGAAAACGATTACAGTCCGCTCGTCAACAAGAGGGAGGGCTGGAGATGAGTCTGTCACCGCCGACAACCGTCGTCTTCGTAGTTTCTATCGTTCTAGCTGTCTTGGGCATTATCGGCGCCTTCATGCCGATACCGTTCATCACCGAGCACGGCTTCTGGGTCGTCGTCGTCGCGTATATCATCCTGGCGTGCGGCAATATTTTCAGAGGCTTCTAGCCTCGCGAGGCCTCCGGACGGCAATGCCTGTTCCGGAGGCTGCCCGCGCGGCCGGCGCGACGCATCGGGCTTGGCCCTGAGAGACGACCACGGCCCCAAGCGCTATCAACACAAAGCGCGATCAACACAAAGCCCCCACCCTGTGTTCAGAACGGCTCGTCTTAAGACAGCGCCGTGAAAACGCGCGCGCTGGGAAGCGGCCGGCGAAATCGGCGGATCATGGACTTGAAGGGAAGAGCCTGGCGGGGCGCCAAAGAAGAAGGGCCGGCAAAAGAACCGGCCCTTCTTGTTTCCTTTTAATCGTCGTCGTCCCTCGCCCACGACGGCCGGTAGGGCGTCGGCGTGGGGCTTGGGCTAGGAGGCGAACCCGGCATCGGCGGCCGCGGCGTGCCGAAACCGGGCGAACCACCCAGCGGGCTTGCCGGACGCGGGGCCGGACTGCCCATGCCGCCCGATGGCGGTGCCATCGGCCGAGGCATGGGCTGGGGCGGTGCGGGCCTTACCGGCGCCGCAGCGACGGGCCGCGGGGCTGGTGCCGCCGGCGTAACCGGCGTCGGCCGCGCCACGACGGCGGCCTTCGGCTTGGCTACCGACTTACGCTTCGCCGCCGGTTTCGACCTTGCCTTGGCTGCGGATTTGGCTGCCGGCTTGCGGGCCGGGGCTTTTCGCGCAGATTTCTTGGACGCCGACTTGCGAGCGGTCTTCCGGGCCGACTTGCGCGCCGTGGACCGACGTGCCGTGGGACGGCGAGCCGTGGTCTTGCGAGCGGTCTTGCGAGCGGTCTTGCGAGCGGTCTTCCGCGCGGTGCTCTTGCGCGCCGGCGAACGACGCGCGGTGCTCTTGCGCGCCGCAGACTTCCTGGCGGTCTTCTTCTTCGCAGGACGTCTTGCCGTCTTGCGAGCGGTTTTCCGCGCAGTCTTCCTTACGGCCTTCCGCGCAGTCTTCCGGGCAGTCTTCCGCGCGGTGCTCTTACGAGCCGTCTTCCGCGCAGTTTTCCGCACGCTCTTCCGCGCAGTCTTGCGAGCGGTCTTCCGCGCAGTCTTCCTTACGGTCTTCCGGGCGGTCTTCCGCGCAGTCTTGCGAGCGGTGCTCTTACGAGCCGTCTTCCGCGCAGTTTTCCTTACGGTCTTGCGCGCAGTCTTCCGCGCGGTGCTCTTACGTGCAGTCTTGCGCGCAGGCGAGCGGCGCGCGCTCGTGGCGCGACGCGCCGTGCTCTTGCGTGCAGATGTCTTCTTCGTGGTGCGCTTCTTCCCAGTGGTAGCCATAGTTTCGCTCCGATTCTGTTTGGATGTCGCAATCAACCCGTTCAACAGGACGCGTACATCGAATCACGCTTCACTTGGTCCAGGCTTGCCGTCCCACATGGCAAGTCAATTATTTTTTTCAGTATATGCTGATTGCAGCAGAAAATGGCAATTTAGCGAGCACTCTCCGCAGAACTTCAACAACCAATTCTTTCCAAGCGCACCATGATGCACCGCAAACTGTGCATCGGACGCACAAAGCGATTCGCTTTGTTAAGGACGTGATGCGCCTCTCGGCGAGACGAAACGCGACCCAAACCGTTCGAGGACGACGCCATGCTGCATGTGCGCACGTCGCGTCTCCGCAAATTATCTCGTTCAGAAACGCTGGAAAGAATACGGCCGGCGGGCGCGCTAGAACGCGGCTTCACTGACGGCTGCCAAGATATCCTTGGTCTGCATGCGGCGCCGAAAGTCAGTCTCGACGAAGCGCGCTTTGACCTGGCCGTCGCGCCCGACAACGAGGGTCGCCGGAATGGGCAAGAGCCATGCGCCGTTTCCCTGAAACCGCTCAAGGTCGATGCCGATCTCCCCGTACATCTTCTTGACCGTCTCCCCGACCCAAAACGCGAGACCGAGAGAAAAGCCGTAGGCCAAGTCCAGATCGCTCAGAACCGAGAACGGCAAGCGGTGCTTCTGTTGCAGAGCCTGCCCATAGGGCGCGAGTTCCGGCACGATGGAAACTACGTCCCCTCCCGCCGACACGACATAGGGATAGGCGCGGGCCAGAGCGCGCAGCTCGAGGCCGCAATAATCGCACCAAGAGCCGCGGTTGAAGCTGATCACGAGCGGACCGCGCTCTAAATACGATGAGAGATGAACGGGGCGCGCCTCGGTGTCGGTGAGCACGAAGTCCGGCAGCTTGTGCCCCACCGCCGGCACGAGCGCGCCCGCCCCGGCCGCTTGGATGCGGGCCGCCATCTCGTCATAGGCGGCTTCAATCTCGGGCGACAGCCTGCGCGACCCCCCGAGATAGAGCTCGAGCCTCTCATCCAGAGGTTCTTGGAGGGCGTCCGCCCGCTCAAAGAGATCGGCGCGCGGCGTCGGCACTGAAGCAGCTTCACTCATTGGATAATTGTTCTACCCGCACTCACCGCACCCGACCAGGGGAATCGGGCCCGCTTTGGGCCCAGAAGGCGCCATGGTTTTCAGGCATGCTTTCCAAGACATGAACACGGCTGCCATGCGTGTCCCCGATCAAGAGGGCGGCTGGTGTAGCGACATTTGCTTGAGCGCGTCGTCGAAAGGGGACTCGGAGATGTGGGGATCGCCCGTAAAGGGGAAATCGAAGGCGAGCCCGAGCAGGAGCGACATCGCCACCAGAGCCGCTAGCGACGCCGTCATAAGGACTTGCGCCCCGGCATTGGATGCCGCGAAGAACGCGGGATAGCCGAGCGTGATCGCTCCGCCCACAATAAGCACGAACCAGAGGATCGGGGGCACGGAGCCGTTAGCGCTGTCGATCCGCTCATTCCTGTTGTCGCTGATCACGGCAAGCAGCACGAGGGCGTGGTGAAACAGTGCGGTTTCTCTTTGATCCTTCGGCTCCAAGGCAAAGACCGCTTCGTCGAGTCTCCTGAGATCTTCGCCGACGATCTCGCTCCGCTGGCCAATCGACATGGTCTCCCAGGAATGGTCGCGGACATCTTTCACGTAGGTCACAAGAGCCTCGCGGATATCGCTGCCTTCTTCAGGCAACGCCTCCGCGACCCGGAAAAGGTCGACGGCCGCCTTGGCTTCATCGCGCACGGCGGCCTGCGTATCGCGGTAGTCCTCCCAAACGGCGATGACCACGAACGCCAGCGTCACGGCGTAGAACACGCCGACCACCGCGAACTTGAAGCCGGCGACCTCGTTATTCAGGCTCAAACGGCTGACGCCATAGACGTAGCGGCTAAGCAGCATCAGCCCGACGGCGTAGATTTCGGCCGTAACCGTGATGACGAGGCCCATCAGCCACAATGGCATATCGTGGGTCAGGACCAGCAGGGGAAAGTCGGAAGTACCGTCTGGCATATGCCCCTCGCTTCAGAGGAAGCGCTCCGATAGGAACGTTTCGTGAGGTCGGCTACTTTCTGACAGTTCAGGCCGATTCGCGACAAGGAAACCCATGACCAAGAAAGGCGCAAGCCCAAAGGAGCCCGAGACCCAGGACGGCCTGACGCGGGAGGAATCCAAGTCGGCCAAGGAACGGCGCCGGCTGCGCGCCGCCGTAGTCTACGAGATCATCCGGCTCGAGGGTGAGGCCGAGCTTGCACGCAAGTTCGGCGCGCTGTGGTGGTCGGCGCTCGCCGCCGGCCTCTCCATCGGCTTCTCGGTGCTTTCACAGGCCTTGCTCGAGGCGAGGCTGCATGGCCTGCCCGGGGCCAGCGTCATCGCCGATCTCGGCTATTGCGTCGGCTTTCTCATCGTCATCCTCGCCCGGCAGCAGCTCTTCACCGAGAACACGCTGACCGCCGTGCTGCCCATCATGGTCCACAAGAACTGGAACGGCATCCTAGATGTCTTGCGCCTGTGGGGCATCGTGCTCGGCGGCAATCTGGTGGGCTGCTTCCTGTTCGCGGCGTTCCTGGCCTATTCCGGCGCCTTCAGCCAAGAAACCCAGTCGGCGATCACCGAGATCGGCCGCCACCTGATGGCCAACACGCCCGGGGAGATGTTCGTCAAAGGCATCATGGCCGGCTGGTTGATCGCGGCTTTGGTGTGGATGCTGCCCTCGGCGGAAAGCACCGAGATCTTCATCATCACCCTCATCACCTACATCATCGCGCTGGGCGACTTCACCCACATCATCGCCGGATCGGTCGAGGCCATATATATGTGGCTCATCGGCGAGGTCGGTTTCTGGAGCATGACGGGCGGGTTCTTCATTCCCACGCTTCTCGGCAACGTCGCCGGCGGCACGGTGCTCTTCGCCGTTATCAGCTACGCCCAGGTCCGCGAGGAGTTGGAAGGCTAGCGAGGCAGTTTCCATGACCACCCCGCTTTGGGTTCTGCTGGCCTTCGCCGTGTGGACTCTCCTCGTGCTGATCGCCGGGGTCGGCGTTTACCGGTGGCGGCGCGTCTTGAGCGGCCGCGCCAAGCCCGCCGATTTTACCGGCGGCGTGCCTGAAGGCGCACCGCCGGTCTATCGGCGCGTCACCCGCGCCCACGCCAATTGCGTCGAGAACCTGCCGGTCTATGCGGCCGTCGCATTGACCGCCGCGGTCGCCGGGATCGATACGCCGCGCCTCGATCAGCTCGCGATTGCCGTCCTCATCGCCCGCATCTGCCAAACCCTGACCCACATGCTGTTCCCCGAGACCAACAGAACCGTCAGGATCCGATTCGCCTTCTTCTTCATCCAGGTCAGTGCCATGCTGTGGATGGTGGCGATCATCGCCATGACGGCGGCGTTCGGTCCCAGCCCCTAGCCGGCCACTAGCCAAGGCCCCTGCCCGCCGCCATATTCCCGGTCATGTCCCGTCAAGTGCCCAAGACCTTCGGCTCCCGCGCTGAGCCCCGCGCCGTCACCGGCGAGGCCAGCGGTCTGCCGCTTGGCGCCGACCGCCGCACGCCGGGCTTTGGCGAGGCATCGCAGCCGCTGATCCAGGAGCACCCGCTGGTGACGGGGGCAATCCCGGAATTCACGCCCCACCGTCCGCCGCGCCCGGAGAAATCCGAAGGCGGCATCGCCATCGATCTGCAGACGGAACTCGAGCCCAAAGGCGATCAGCCGACCGCCATTGCCGAGCTGGTATCCCAGGTGAACGCCCATGAGCGCGACCAGGTGCTGCTCGGCGTCACCGGCTCGGGCAAGACCTTCACCATGGCCAAGGTCATCGAGCTCACCCAGCGCCCGGCCCTGATCCTCGCGCCCAACAAGACGCTGGCCGCGCAGCTCTATGGCGAGTTCAAGAGCTTCTTCCCGGACAACGCGGTCGAGTATTTCGTCTCCTATTACGACTACTACCAGCCGGAAGCCTATATCCCGCGCACCGACACCTATATCGAGAAGGACTCGTCCATCAACGAGCAGATCGACCGCATGCGCCACGCCGCGACCCGCTCGGTGATGGAGCGCGACGACGTGATCATCGTGGCCAGCGTGTCGTGCATCTACGGCATCGGTTCGGTCGAGACCTACACGGCCATGACCTTCAGCATCAAACGCGGCGACCATATCGAGCAGCGTCAATTGATGGCCGACCTGGTGGCCCTGCAATACCGACGCAACGACGTGAATTTCGTGCGCGGAAGCTTCCGCGTGCGCGGCGACACCATCGAGCTTTGGCCGGCCCATTTGGAGGACCGCGCCTGGCGCCTCTCTCTGTTCGGCGACGAGGTGGAGACCATCGTCGAGTTCGATCCCTTGACCGGCGCCAAGACCGACGAGTTCAGCATCGTCAAGGTTTACGCCAACTCACACTACGTAACGCCGAAGCCGACCCTGAAACAGGCGGTCCGCGGCATCAAGGAAGAGCTGAAGCAGCGCCTCACCGAGCTGAACGGGGCCGGCCGCCTGCTTGAAGCGCAGCGGCTGGAACAGCGCACCACGTTCGATCTGGAGATGATTGAAGCCACCGGCTCGTGCGCCGGCATCGAGAACTATTCCCGCTACCTCACGGGCCGCCGCGCCGGCGACCCGCCGCCAACGCTGTTCGAGTATCTGCCCGACAACGCCCTGGTCTTCGTCGACGAGAGCCACGTGACCGTGCCGCAAATCGGCGGCATGTTCCGCGGCGACTTCAAGCGGAAATCGACGCTGGCCGAATACGGCTTCCGCCTGCCCTCGTGCATGGACAACCGGCCTTTGCGCTTCGAGGAGTGGGACGCCATGCGCCCACAAAGCGTCTATGTGTCGGCGACACCGGCGAACTGGGAGCTGGAGCAGACCGGCGGCGTGTTCGCCGAGCAGGTCATTCGGCCGACGGGACTCGTCGATCCGCCAGTCGAGGTGCGCCCCGCCACGAGCCAGGTCGACGATCTCATCGACGAGACGCGCAAGGTGGTGCAGCAGGGCTATCGCGTGCTGGTGACCACGCTGACCAAGCGCATGGCCGAGGACCTGACCGAGTACATGCACGAGCAAGGCATCCGTGTGCGCTATATGCATTCCGACGTGGAGACGCTGGAGCGTATCGAGATCATCCGCGATCTGCGGCTTGGCGCCTTCGACGTGCTGATCGGCATCAACCTGCTGCGCGAAGGCCTCGACATCCCCGAATGCGCGCTGGTCGCCATTCTCGACGCCGACAAGGAGGGCTTTTTGCGGTCGGAGACCTCGCTGGTGCAGACCATCGGCCGGGCCGCGCGCAACGTGGACGGCCGCGTCATCCTCTATGCCGACGGCATCACCGGCTCCATGGAGCGCGCCATGGCCGAGACCACGAGGCGCCGCGAGAAGCAGACCGCGTGGAACGTGGCGAACAACATCACGCCGGAAAGCATCAAAAAGAATATCGGCGACATTCTCTCATCCGTCTACGAGCGCGACCACGTCCTGGTCGATACCGGCGCCGGCTTCGGCGAAGGCGAGCAGGCGCCCGTCGGGCACAATCTCGAGACGGTCGTCGCCGACATGGAGAAGCGCATGCGCGCGGCCGCCGCCGACCTCGAATTCGAGGAGGCCTCGCGCCTCCGCGACGAGGTCAAGCGCCTCCGCCAGATGGAACTCGCTATCGCCAACGATCCCCTGGCGCGCCAGTCGGAGCTGGAACGCTCTGCCGCCGCGGTGGATCTGTCACGGCCGCACAAGCCGGGCCTCGACGAGATGGGCCCGCATAACCGCGAGATCCCGCTCAACACCGCCCGCCCGCGCTCCAAGTCGGGCAAGCCCGGCACCCGAGCCTTCAAGGGCAAGAGCCGCTAAGCCTTTTCAACGTCACTTGCCCTTCTTGCCGCCGCCGCTGCTACGACCGGCCTTTCCGGCCCGATCGATCGACGCCATTGGCGACGCCGTCGGTGTCGCGATTTTCTTCTTGTCCTGCTTCGGCTTCTTCTTCTCGCGATTGCTCTTCTGCTGACCTTTGGCCACGGCATCCTCCTCCGACCGGCGACGGCTCGCGGGTGCGAGACGGTGTCCGGCGTGGCGCATTCTATCCCATTGGCAGCGAAAATTCCGGCCCAGATTGCCGGCTAGGCCGCGGCCTAAAGCCGTTAACTTTTGTTGCCGTCCTCGATGCTAAAGTCCACTCATCGGAAAGAGGACGGCCATGCAGAAGCCCGCAAAGACCAATCTCTTCGACATTTACGACGCTTGGCGCGACCACGATCTCGATCGCCTGGCATCGTATCTGCCGAGCGACTTCTCTCACCATCTCAACATCCCCGTCGAGATGCTTTCTGTGGGCGGCATGCGTCACGGCAAGGCCGCCGCAATCGAGCGTCTCGCACAAATCTTCGACAGCTTCGATACACAATGTATCGAGCCTGGTCCCATATCCCTCGACGATATCGGCGCAAGCGTCGACGTGCAGAGCCATTGCCTGCATCGGTGCAGCCAAACGTGGCTTCACACGACGAAGCGGCACGTTTGGCTGATGGAAGACGGGTGGCCCGTCAGCCTTTCCGAGTTCTACGACCTCAGGGAGTTCGAAGCCTTCATGCGCGGCGCGAAGGCGGCCTAGACCACGCTTACGTGTTCCCTTGGCCACCTCCCGGATCAGGGCCAACGGCTATTTCACACTTTGTCTTGGCTTTGACGGGCTTCGCCACTTCACGCACGACCTGGCCGGCCGGCTTGTCAGTGCGTAAGCTGAGATAGACCGGGTGGCCTCTACGAGATGCGCCCGCATAACCGCGAAACCTCGCTTAAAGCCGCACAACCCCGCTCGAAATCGGGCAAATCCGGCACCCGCGCCTTCAAAGGCAAGAGCGGTTAACGGTTGCAAACCTCTGCCAAGGCTATGTTCTGTCAACCCTTGCGTGCTACCTCAGAAAGCAGCGGTAATAGAGGAGCAAGAACATGCCGAAGAGCGCAGAAGAAACCCTGATCGACATCTACGACGCCTGGCAAACCCATAACTTCGACTGGCTCGCGTCGTATCTGCCGGCAGACTTCTCCCATTCCATGAACATTCCGACTGAGCAGTTCGCGCTAAGCGGCTTGTGCCACGGCAAGGATAAATCGCTCGACCGCCTCCGTGAAATTCTCGAGAGCTACGATACCCGGCAGCTCGAGGTGGCGAATCTGACTATCGGCGCGACCAGCGCAAGCGTCGATGTCACCACGAGATGTACAGATAGGGCTAGCGGCATCTGGCTACACACAACGAAAAGGCATGTCTGGCAGCTCGAAGACGGTTGGCCGGTGCAGCTCTCCGAGTTCTACGAGCTTCTTGAGGTCGAAGAGTTTATTAGCGCGCTACGCAACTAGCGCCACCAAGGTGCGGCTTTGCGGCCGCCGTGCGCAGCCTGTTGAATGAAGGTGCCTACATCGGTCGAGCGACATATGGCTGTGCACCACGAAGAAGCGTGTCTGGCGCATAGAGGACGGTTGACCAGTGGAACTATGCGAGTTCCACGATCTCGACCAGTTCGACGCCTTCATGAAAAGGCACAGCGTTACGGTCGCACCGCCCCGCGTCTACGCGACTCAAATTTTGGCTGCGCGCGACAACCTGCGGTTCAAGCAGGCTTCACCATAAATCCATCTCATACAATGCGCGCGGTCAAAACGCGCTATCACACACGCCGCAGTGTATATGCAGCACACGTCCTAAAGACGTGATAGTCTGCGCATGGCATCGAGGGAGGGATGATGACCAAGCCGGAGACTATCCTCTGCGAGATTTACGATGCGTGGCGGGCACAGGATCTGGAATGGCTCGCCAGCTACCTGCCTGTTGACTTTTGCCACGTCATTCACATCCCGGCCGAGCTGCATCCTTTGGGCGGAGTGGCGCGCGGCAAGGCTGCCGCCATTGAGCGCCTCGCCGTTATCGCCGACGATTTCGACTTCCTGCGGTTCGACACCAGCGGGCTGATCGCCCAAAAAGACAAGGCGGCCGTCGAGATTTCCGCCCACTACCGGCACCGAGAGACGGGTACGGCCCTCGAGACGACGATCGGAAATTTCTGGACCTTCGAGGATGGCTGGCCCGTTAGGCTGTCCGAATATCACAACCTCGTCCGCATCCAGGAGTTCAAGCATAGCGTCACGGCGCTCACCGGCCGGACCCTGTGATCCGCGACAGCGCCATCCGCGCGAAACCCAGAAAAAAGAACCGGCCTTGATTCAGCGCAAACTCCGGCTCCGGCTTCCGCTCTAATGTCGAACCCGGGATCGGAGGCTGGCCGGTATCGCGTCTTCCTTCGTTCCGGCGGCCCGATCCGATTCGGGCGAACGTGACGATCGTGCCGCCGCGCGGAATTTCCGTCGCGCCCTACCCTTCAGAAAGCTGGGTAGCCTATCGAAACAGAAGCCCGGCCTTTCGCCGGGCTTCTTGTTGTGCGCGGGCGCGGAAACCGACGTCCTAAAATGGCCCGCGCATTAACCATTTCTCAAGCGGATCAGAGTGAGATGGGCGACGTACCGAGTGGAGTACTCAGTAGCGTAAAGGGAATCAGTCATGCGCACCATCATTGCACTTGCGGTCATCACCGCGACCATCGCCCTTGGCGGTTGTTTCCATCATAATCAGCAGACTTACGTCACCGAACTGCCGCCGGCGCCGGTGCCCTACAAGTAAGCCTTCCAGCCCCATTGGCGTCACGGCTCAAATGCCCAAAGGCATGCGAGCACCGGTGCCACGCTGAGGCTGGAAGACGAGAGTTCTGCGTAGAAGAGCCCGGCCCTTGCGCCGGGCTTTTTCGTGGTCGGGCGAAGCCGCGTTCGGTCTTTCGCGGTCGCCGCTCCTCAACACCTTGTGAGCAGATATGAGCCGCAAGTGAAGGCAGCGTCGGATAGCGTGCACCATAAGCGATCAACACGGGAGGGAGCCGAAATGTCCACGCTGCTTGATTGGCTGGAGGCCGGCCGGCGGCTCGCCGAGCGCATTCCCTACAGCATCGTCGCGCTGCTGGCGCGGCTTGCCGTGGCGAGTGTGTTCTGGCGTTCGTCGCAGACCAAGGTCGACGGTTTCTTCCACATCAAGGACACCACGTTCTTCCTCTTCCGCGAGGAGTACAAGGTTCCGGTCATCCCTCCCGACCTGGCCGCCTATCTCGCGACCTATCAGGAGATCGTCTTCTCCGTCTGTCTCGTGATCGGCCTCTTCTCGCGGCTCTCGGCGCTCGCCCTTATGGTCATGGTCGCAGTGATCCAGATCTTCGTCTATCCGGAGGGCTGGCCCGAGCACATTCTGTGGTTCGCGTTGCTGCTCTTGATCATCGCGCGTGGACCCGGCGCGATCTCGCTCGACCATCTCATCTGGTCGCGCGCGGATCGTGAGCCCACGCGTTGAGGCGCGGACCGAGACGCAGACGAGAACCGGCTGCTTCTTAGCCGCGCTGCAACTGCCGCAGCAGCGCATGGCTCGGATAGGAATCCGCAGGCAGCCCAAACTTGATCTGCATGTCGCGAATGGCTGCGCGGGTGCCCGCGCCGATCACCCCGTCGATCTTACCCACGTCGTAGCCACGCTGCGCCAGGAGCTGCTGCAATTGCTTGGTCTCCGCCGCGGTGAACGGCTCGGGGTTCCCTCGGCGTATTGGCGGCGCGCCGGCAAGCCGCGTCGCGTAGTACCCCGCGGTCGTCGAGTAGACGAGCGAGTTGTTCCAATCGAGATAGACATTGATGAAGTTCGGGTAGGCGAGGAACGCCGGTCCGTCCTTGCCCATCGGCAAGAGCAGCGCCGATGGCGTGTTGTCGGCCGGCACCGGCTTGCCGTTGCGGTAGGTCACACCGTAGCGCGACCAGAATAGACGGGGCCGCTGAATGGTGACGTCCGCCTGATCCCAAGGCAAATTGTCCGGCACGATGACTTCCTCGAGCCAAGGCTGGCCGGCCTGCCATCCTTTCGAGGCGATGTAGTTGGCGGCGGAAGCCAGCGAATCAGGCGCGCTGCGCACGAGATCGCGACGCCCATTGCCATCGAAATCAACGGCGTAGTCGTAGTACGTCTTCGGCTGGAACTGGAACTGACCGACCTCGCCATGCGCAGGGCCCTTCATCTCCGCCGGGTTGAGATCGCCGCGGTCGATGACTTTCAGCGCATACATCAACTGCTCCCGGAACTCCTCGGGCCGGCGGCAGTCATAGGCCAAGGTGGCGAGCGACTGGATGCTCGGCAAATTGCCCATCACCTTGCCGAAGTCGGTCTCCAAGCCCCAATAGGCGACGAGCACGGGACCGGGTACGCCGTATTGCTGCTCGATGCGCTTGAAGGTCGAGCCGTACTTCTGGAGCAGCGACTTGCCGACATTCATGCGGTTGTTGGACACCATGCGGCCCATGAACGTCAGATAGTCCTGGGCGAAAACGCCCTGGCGGCGGTCATGGGCGATGGCCGTCGGATAATAGCTGACGCCGTTCAATGCAGCGTTGACCGTTTGTGGGGAGATGCCTTCGGCGACGGCCTGCTGCTTAAACCCCTGAAGCCACTTATTGAAGCCGGCGGGGCCAGGGCAATTCTGCGCAAGGACGCTCGAAGCGGAACCGAACAGCACCGCCGCGCAAAGGCCAGCGCGTGCTGTTAACAGAATGACACGGGTCATGGGATGTCTAGCCATGCGCGCCACTGAACCCAGTCGGAGGGCTTCCGTCAAGCCAAGACGCTGTCATGCAGGCAGGCCTATGGGCCACCTTTTTGACAGGTCCCATCACAGCACGCGTGTCGTCGCACCGTCCCTTGCATCGGTGAAGACCGAGCCCGAGACAGCGGCGGGATATGTCACAACTAAGAGGAAAAGCGTTCGACGCAGCCAGGTCATAACCGGACGACTGTTGCGGCGCTAGCGCTCAGCGCTAGGCCGCGACAGCTAGTCGGTATGCGGCGGCAGCTCGCCAATCCTAAGCTTCTCCGTCAGCACGTTGATGCGACGTGAAGCCTCGCGCTTGGTCAAGCCCTGTTGATAAGCCCCAGGTTCCTTCACCTCTTCGGCCAACATCTTGAGGTGGGAGGCCTGCGCCCCGGTCATTGGCTCTGCGCCAGGCGATTCGCCGGGCGCCAATTGCTGGCTCTCTTGAAACTCGCGAGCCCTTTTATGTTGTTGCATCGTAGTTAGTCCTGGACCGTTCCTTGGTGTTTCCCATTGGGTATTTCTTATTGATACGAGTGTTGCAGTAAGGATGGAAAAGGGCAAGCATTTGGCGTCATTTGGCAAAGGTTTAGGCACGCCTCGTCATACGCTCAGACATAAGGCGGCGCTGGAAGCAGCCGGGCCATCATAGCCGGGCTCACGGACCGGGAGTTGATCCAGCGCAAGCGCCGCTGGCGCCCCCGCCTCCCTCAGATCCCTGGAGCAGCCTGCGGCGCGGCGCGGAGCGCCCGGGCGAAGGCCCCATTAACATCTTGTAAAGATTAATTAAGTCGGCTCCGACCGCCCCGAAATGGCCTTCCTTAGACCGCCGCCCAGCCGATCTTTTGCCCCTTTATTCCGTAGGTTACCGCAGTGCACCATTAGGTGCGGCCGGCTCGAGTCATCGCCGGCCAAAAAGCCTCCCAGACAAAATCGAAGTAAGGAGAAAAACGCATGGTCAAAGTGCGAACTAAGATGATTGCGGTCGGGCTGCTCGGGGCCGCTGTGATGTTGCCCCTGAATATCGCCACGGCGGACCAGGTCGGACGTGCCTCGTGGTATGCCCTCACGTCCCAGACGGCGAGTGGGGAACGGATGAACCCGAGCGCGCTGACGGCAGCGCATCGCTCTCTGCCGTTCGGCACCAAAGTTCTGGTGGAGAATCTCAGCAATGGCCGGTCCGTGGTCGTGCGAATCAATGATCGCGGGCCCTTTATCGGCGGCCGCGTCATCGATCTGTCGAAGGCCGCGGCCGCGCAGATCGGCATGATCGGTGCCGGCACCGCCAAGGTGCGCATCCGTTCGGCGGGCGGCGGCTCTCTTCAGGCCCTGGGCAAATCCAGGATGAAGTAGCGGCCGTTATGGCCTGGGGCACGCCCCGAGCGATCCAATAACACATTGAAATAGCGTACTTTTCCGGCAACACCTCCGAGCCGGAACAGACCCTCAGTGACGCCGGGCCCTGGCCCGGCGTTTACGCATCCGGTACAGGCAGCGCCCGGGCCCTTGATCGGGGTGCGCGGCAAGCGCTTCAGAACAATCTTGACCGTTGCCCAGATGCGCTAGGCAGTGAGGCCTAAAGGCGGCATAGTCACTTGCATTGGCGGCTGAGTGACCAGGCCTCAGAGGGCGCGGTGACAATGTGGTAACCAATAATGCACGAGAATTCGCAGGGGCTGACCTGCCCCACCCAATGGAGCTCCGATCCAATATGCTGACCCTCCGCAAGACCCTTCCCCTCGCTGCGCTTCTTGTGACCGCAACGTTCACAACGGTGGCGTTCGAAACAGCCGTCGCTCAGCAGCAACGAGGCAACGCGGACTCCGGTGAGCAGGTGTTCACGAAGCCCCATCGCGGCCCGGCCATTGGCGGAACCTCGTGGACCCTCAGCGATGTCTGGGGCGAGCCGAAAATGCCGGAGCCGTCCAGGGATTACCCCGGGTACGACTACACGCCCGGCGGCTATACCCTCAACGGCCCGCCGAGCCGGTCGCCCTATCCCAACTAACGCCTGGAATTGACTCGTCTGCCGGACTTCGCGCCTAGGTAGATGGGTCTTGCACAGAACAGCCTGACGCCCCTAGAGTAAGGCGCTTTGCGGGCAGACTGTGAACCAGGGTGGAGACTGGCCGCGTACGCTCCTTGGGAAGCGACGTGGTTTCTTTCCCGTTTCCTACTTGCCTGATTTTTCGTGCGCGTTGCACGGACCATTTGGAGGGGAAAAGGAGCTTCCCATGAGTCAGACCGGCACGGTCAAATTCTTCAATCATTCTCGGGGGTTCGGCTTTATCACGCCGGACGATGGCGGCAAGGATGTGTTTCTGCACATCTCCGCATTACAGAAGTCGGGTCTCCCGGCGCTGGACGAAGGCGCTCGGGTCTCATTCGAGACCGAACCAGACCGCAGGGGCAAAGGCCCCCAAGCCATCAACGTGCAACTCGGCGAATAGACCATCCACACAATCTAAGACTTCCCCCCCGCTGCGACAGTGGCGTCGTCCGACACTGCTATCGTCAGCGGGATTTTTTTGATGCGCCGCTGAACTGCATTATGAGTCGCACCAAGCTATGACTGGGGAGAACCGCGTGTCAGACCGCACGCTCGAAGGCGTGCTCGAGCGTTTGGCCGAGGGACGTGCAGCGAGCCTTGAGCGCTTGTTCGAATTCCTCGCCATCCAGAGCATCTCGACCGACCCCGCCTATCATGAAGCCTGCCTTCAGGCCGCGGATTGGAGCGCGGAGGCTCTCAGCGAAATCGGCTTCACCGCGCGTGTCGAGCCGACGGACGGCAAGCCGATGGTGGTCGCCCATTGGCGTCGTCATCCCGCGGGTGGCGCTCGCCCTCACGTGCTGTTCTACGGTCACTACGACGTACAGCCCCCCGACCCGCTGGCCGAGTGGACCGCATCACCCTTCGAGGCACAGCTCGCCGACGATGCACAGCATGGGCAAGTCATTGTCGCCCGCGGCGCCTCCGACGATAAGGGCCAGGTCATGACCTTCGTCGAAGCCTGCCGCGCCTGGATAGAAGCCGAAGACACGCTGCCCGTCGACGTCACCATTCTGCTCGAAGGCGAGGAAGAATCAGGGAGCCCCAGCCTTGCGCCGTTTCTCGAAGCCCATGGCGACGGACTGAAGGCCGACATCGCGCTCGTTTGCGATACGAGCCAATGGGATCCGCAGACCCCGGCCATCACCGCCTTCCTGCGCGGGCTGGCCTTCTCGGAAATCACCATCACCGGCCCCTCGCGGGACCTACATTCAGGCATCTATGGTGGGCCGGCACGAAACCCAATCCGGGTTCTGGCCACCTTGATCGCGGATCTGCACGACGAACAAGGCCGCGTCACCATCCCGGGATTCTATGACGACGTCGCCGAGCCCGCACCCGAACAACGCGCGGCATGGGACGCGCTCGGTTTCGACACCGCGAAGTTTCTCGGCGAGATCGGCTTGAGCGAGCCCGCCGGCGAGACGGACAGGAACGTGATCGAGCAGCTTTGGTCGCGCCCCACGGTCGAGGTGAACGGCATCGTTGGCGGCTATACCGGACCCGGCACCAAGACCGTGATCCCGTCTCAAGCCTCGGCCAAACTCTCTTTCCGCTTGGTCCCCAACCAGGACCCCGCGTCAATCATCGACGGACTTCACCGCTTCATCGCCGAACGCCTACCGAAAGATGCGCACGTGACCTATGGCGGAGAAGGTGGATCGCCCGCCGTCGGCTTCGACACCGCCGCGCCCGCCTTTCGGGCCGCAGCCTCGGCCCTCCATGACGAATGGGGCAAGGCGCCGGTGATTGTGGGCTGCGGCGCCTCGATTCCTATCGTGGAGTCGTTCCGCACGCGGCTCGGCATGGACGCGCTGCTGATCGGCTTCGCGCTGGACGATGACCGCATCCACTCGCCGAATGAGAAGTACAACCTCACCAGTTTCGAGAAGGGCGCGCGGAGCTGGGCCCGCATTCTCGGCAAACTCGGAGCCGTTGATGTTGCAGGCTAGCCGTTCACTCGGCCGTCTCTTAGCCCTCGCGGCGTTGCTCCTGACGGCGAACGCATCTGCCTACGATGACGACAAGCCTCACGGGTTCCGGCACGCCGAGCCCGGCAACATCGATTCCTACGTGCTCGTGCTCGGCTGGTCGCCCACCTATTGCCTGCACGAAGGCGACGCCCGCAACGACATGCAATGCGACGCCGAGCAGTCACAGGACTTCGTGCTGCATGGGCTGTGGCCGCAATACACCAAAGGGTGGCCGGAGGATTGCTACCGCGGTGAACGTCCCTGGGTGCCGTCAGCGGTGATCGAGAAGATGCGCACCGTCATGCCGAGCAAGGAGCTGATCATTCACGAGTACAAGACCCATGGCACCTGCACCGGCTTGGCGCCGGGCGAATTTTATGACGTGGTGCGCAAAGCCTATGACCAGGTTAGGATTCCCGCCGCTTTCGACGACCCCAAAATCCAACGCTTCGTATCGCCCGAGAAAGTCGAGAGCGCGTTCATTGCCGCCAATGACTGGCTTGAACCCGACATGATTGCGGTGACGTGCCGGCGCGGGAACCTGTTCGACGTGAGGCTCTGCTTCAGTGACGCGCTGCGTCCGCAAGCTTGCGGCGCGAACATCAATCAGAAGCGCCTATGCCCGCTTCGGCGGATCACCGTGACCGTGCCCAAGGACTAGACGTACGACTAGACGTATCCAAAAACTAGAACCGGTAGAGAATCGACCCTCTGAACGTGTTCGAGTCCGGATCGAACGTCTCCTTGCCGCCCGGATACGAAATGGTCTCCGCGTCGAAGTCGGTGAACTGATAATCGAAGCGCGCGCTCCAATTCTGATCGAACGCATATTCGGCGCCGGCGCCCGCACTCCAACCGAAGAACGTCGCCTCGGCGAAGCCGCCGCCAGGCCCGCTGATGGGAAGATCCGCGTCGGCCCACGCACCACCGAAGGTTCCGAACAGGAGAAGGTTTGGCAGGACCGTGTAACCGGCACGCAAGCGGAGATCCGCAAGCGTATCGAAGCCAGGGCTGACCTTGTTGAGGCCGCCGTTGAACCTGCGGCCACCGCTAATATCGGACGCCAGGAAGTCGCCTTCCACGCCGATCACAAAGGGACCGTGCTGCCAGCTATAACCGCCGATAATGCCGCCAAGCATGCCGCTGGTGGAGACCGAGCCCGGCGGTGCCGGCGCAAGATCGTAGCTGACCGAGGCGCCGCCGATCGTGCCGCCGAGATACCAGCCTTCGAACACGTCTTGCGGTGGGACGGGCGTCATATCGTAGGCGGGTGAATCCGCGTACAAATCGGCGCTCAACACTGGGCTTGAGACCGTGGCGCCAGCCGTTAACACGGCAGCAACAGCCACAGCCTGGTACAATCGCCTACGCATAACAGACTCCCTCGCGATTGAGGCTCGGTCCGTACGCCGCGCAGCACAACGAATCGTGCTTGACCAAGCGCTCACGGTCCCAGGGTAGTGCCCTACCCTTACCGACCGTTAACAACGAACCGGGGCGAAACTGGGTAGGGTAAACGGCGGGTTAATGACCATCCCAAGGCGGGATGTCGGAGGGAGATCAGCGCGCTCGGAACAGCGCCACGAGACCGCGCTGCTCGATCTCGACGCTGGCGAAGCGCTGCCTCAAACCGGTCGTGAGCGCCTCCAAATCGTCCCCGCGATTATTGAACACGCCCTTGGCGTTGTAGAGGTCGAGCAGAGCCCGCGCCGCAAGATTCGGGGTGATGCCGCGCCCGAGGATCGTGGCCCCGAACAGCACCGCGCCCGCGCTCATCAAGGGCTTCAGGTGATCGACCGCCACCAGCTTCTCCTCCATGCTCCCCGGCAGGCAGTGCAGCACATAAGTCAAACCCACCGAATCGAAGGGCGCGAGATTGAAGGGCGCGACATCGAAGGCTAGCGGCTCTAGGAGATTTACCTGAGCGGACTGAGGCCGGAAACGGGCGAGCCGCCGCGCCGCCCGATCTAGGCAGTGCTCATTGATGTCGGCCAGAACCAGCCGGCCGACCCCTGTACCGGCACGGTCGAGAAACAGGCCCGTGCCGACGCCGGCCTCCAAGTGATTTTCGGAGAGGTTGTCCTCATACAGCGAAGCGACCCGAGAGGTCGGGCACCGCCAGGCAAACCGGTTGGAAAACCCATGGACCACGATGTCGTAGAAGCGCAGCGCCGTGGGCGTATAGACCGCATGGGCGCGGGCAATCGCGGCCGGATCGGCCATATGCGGGGTCCCTTGCTCGCGCGATGAGGTCATGCCCCAGTCATGCCACCGCTCAAGCACCAAAAAAAGGGCGCCGCTGGGGCGCCCTTTTAAGGTGGGAAGTGCTTTTGGGGAAGTTGTTAAGCTCTAGAACGAAGCGCTGACGGTTCCCACGACCCGCGAGTCGCAGAACTGGAAGCACGCATTTCCGTTATCCGTATCCCAGTAGCGAACGTCGGCCGACCAGTTTTCCAGGAAGCCGAGGGTCAGGCCCGCGTTCCAGTAGGTGTAATCGCCAGCTACATACGATCCATCGGTCTCGACGAAACCGACAAGGGCGCTGACCGACGGCGTGAACATCCACCATTTGTTGGTGAAGCCGTACTCGCCGGCGAATTCGTATGCCTGGTAATCTCTGTCGGACAAGTAAGCGGTCGCACCAACGGTAAGAGCGTCGAAGAACGTCCGAGACACTCCAGCCTTGCCTTCCACGATGTCGAGGCCGGCGCCGCTGTCGGGATAGGTATAGAAGATGGCGCCGAAATCAAAGTCGAACCCGGCCCAGCTGGGAGTGATGCCGCCGTAGTAATCGATCTCGACGTCCGACTCGGTACCAGGGCCGAAGTCGACGTTAGATCCCCACATGCCGAGATAGAAGATGCCGTAGCTGGCATCGAACGATGCCTGAACGGCAGGATCATTTAGCGTCTGAGAAATACCGCGGAACACGTAGTCCGTGGTGAAGGTTGCCGTGGCGCCGAGCTCAAGCTCTTCTGCCTGTGCCGGAAGAGCCAACCCACCGATAAGGGTTGCGCCCAAGATTGCTGCCGTTAACGTCCCCGCTTCCATGCGCCGAGCCATTGTTCCAGTCTCCTGCTTTTTTTCGCCGTCCCTGACGAGTCTGATTTGGTTCTTTAAGGAAGTGACCCGCGTGCGTGACTGCGGTGCAACGTCCCCCGTTGCATTGACAATAATCAGCACCCCCCTTGAAGCAACGAAAAAGCAGGGGTTTCTGAAAACATCTAGGCCAGTGTGACTATTCTGCAATGGTTCAAGGAGTCTGACGCCACATTGGGCTCCTGCCCGTTGGCGCGCTGCACAAATACTCATTGAAACTGCTCAGAAGAGAGGCATTTGCCCAAAGTCGAGGCGAGCTATGATCCCCGCGCCGTTTCATGGGCTTGGGCGGGGCCTTTGCGATCGCGAATCCACGCTCGCGCACTGCGCCTTGTTCCCGTTCGCAGCGTCTCCTAGACTGCATTCTCGCAAACGCGAGACGCTTGACACGCCGATTCGACCCCCTCTTCCCACAAGGCAGACATGGCCGAAGACACTTCTGACGCGACCGCGCTGGTGACCGGCGCGGGGCGCCGGCTGGGCCGGACCATTGCGCTGGACCTAGCCCAAAGCGGTTGGCGCCTCGGCATCCACTACCACGCGTCCGAGGCCGAAGCGCTGAGCCTGGTCGATGAGATCCTGGCTATGGGCGGCGAGGCGACGGCCCTGCAGGCCGATCTCGGCCGGCTCGAGGATCTCGGCCCGCTGGTGGAGGCCTGTGGCGCGGCCCTCGGAGCCCCAACCTGCCTCATCAACAACGCCGCCTGTTTCGAGTGGGATTCGGCCGAAACCTGCGATGCAGGGAGCTGGGCCAAGCATCTCGATATCAATCTGCGGGCGCCTGTGTTTCTGACCCGGGCCTTTGCCCGCACTCTGCCGGACGGCGCGCAAGGCAATGTGATAAACCTGATCGATCAGAAGGTCTGGCGCCTCAACCCCGACTATTTCTCCTACACCATCGCCAAGTCGGCGCTGTGGACGGCCACCCAGACCCTCGCGCAAGCGCTGGCGCCAAGAATCAGGGTCAATGCCATCGCGCCCGGGCCCGTGCTGCCGCACCAGGGGCAGACCGAGGCCGAGTTTCACCAAGAATGCCGCGATACGCTCTTGAAACGCGTCGTTTCGACCGACGACATCACGGCCGCGGTCCGTTTTCTGCTGGAGACGCCCTCGATCACCGGCCAGATGATCGCCCTCGATGGCGGCCAGCACCTCGCCTGGAGCGGCGCCTGAGCGCGCGCCTCTTGAACGCCCTATCTGTTAGGCCCTACCTTCAGGGTGCGCGCGTGCCGGCCTTGGCGCCCGCGCCAAAGCCCATGATCCCATGCCCCTAGAGAACCCCGACAGCGACCCCACGCTTCTTGCGCGCGCGAAACAGGCCCTGCTTGGCCCGGAGGCCGGCGCCGCCGTGATTGCCCGCTTCGCCAAGACGGCGCCCGCGGGCCCGGGCGTTTACCGCATGTTCGATGCCGAAGGCCAGGTGCTCTATGTGGGCAAGGCGCGGCACCTCAAACGGCGCGTCCAAAGCTATGCGCGGGGCACCGGCCACAACAACAGAATCGCGCGCATGATCGCGGACACGGCGAGCATGGAGTTCGTCACCACCAAGACCGAGATCGAGGCGCTGCTGCTCGAAGCAAACCTCATCAAGCAGCTGAAGCCCCGCTTCAACGTGGTGCTGCGGGACGACAAGTCTTTCCCCTTCATTCTCATCGCACGCGACCATCCGGTGCCACAGATCCTGAAACATCGCGGCGCGCGCAACCGCAAAGGCGACTATTTCGGACCGTTCGCCTCGGCCGGCGCGGTGGGCCGCACCATCAACACGCTTCAGCGCGCTTTTCTGCTGCGCTCGTGCTCGGACGCCTATTACGAGACCCGCGTGCGCCCCTGCCTGCTGTTCCAGATCAAGCGCTGTAGCGCGCCATGCACCGGCGAGATTTCGCTGGAGGACTATGGCGCGCTGGTGGGCGAGGCGCTGGCCTTCCTGCGCGGCGAGAGCGACGAGGTGAAGCATCGTCTGCATGCGCTAATGAACGAGGCCAGCGAGGGCCAGGATTACGAGCGTGCGGCGAGCTTCCGCGACCGTATGACGGCCCTGTCACACATCCAGTCGCGCCAAGGCATCAACCCGCATACGCTGAAGGAGGCGGACGTGTTCGCCGCCCACCAGGACGCCGGCCAGACCTGTATTCAGGTGTTCTTCTTCCGCAGCGGCAACAATTGGGGCAATCGCGCCTATTACCCGCGCGCCGACAAGGCGCTGCCCGCCGACGAGGTGCTGGAAGCGTTCATCGCCCAGTTCTACGACGACAAGCCGCCGCCCAAGCTCATTCTCCTCTCCCACGAGATTGCCGGCCGCCGCCTGCTCGCCGAGGCGCTCGCCTTGAAAGCCGGCCACAAGATCACCGTGACCACACCGCAGCGCGGCGAGAAGCACGAGTTGGTGGATCACGCGCTGGTCAATGCGCGCGAAGCGCTGGCCCGGCGCTTGGCCGAATCCGCCTCGCAAGCGGCGATCTTTGCCCGCCTCGCCGAGATGCTCGACCTCGACGAGGCCCCCGAGCGTGTCGAGGTCTACGACAACAGCCACATCTCCGGCTCCAACCCGGTGGGCGCCATGATCGTGGCCGGTCCGGAGGGTTTCATCAAAGCGCAGTATCGGAAGTTCAATATGAAGGGCGAGGACCTCACGCCGGGCGACGACTACGCCATGATGCGCGAAATGCTCACAAGGCGCTTCAGCCGTCTGGTCAAGGAGCGGGACAAGGATCAGGGCGAGGGCTGGGCCGCGCCGGACCTGGTGCTGATCGACGGCGGCCCGGGACAGCTATCGGCGGCCCATGAGGTTCTCGACGAGCTCGGCCTGTCGGATATCAGGGTCGCCGCGGTGGCCAAGGGCCCGGACCGCAACGCGGGCCGCGAGCGCGTCTATCTTAAGGGAAAACAGCCTTTGCTTTTGGAACCGCGCGACCCTGTGCTTTATTGCATACAGACGCTCCGGGACGAGGCCCACCGCTTCGCCATCGGGGCCCATCGCGCGCGGCGGAAAAAGGGCCTCACCGCCTCGCCGCTCGACGAAGTGTCCGGCATCGGCCCCGCCCGCAAGCGGGCGCTGTTGAGGCATTTCGGTTCGGCCAAGGCCGTGAGCCGCGCCGGCATCGCCGACCTCGAAGGCGTGGGCGGCATCAGCGCGCATATGGCAAAGACGATCTATGATTACTTCCACGAGCGTGGATAGAGAGTTGAACGGACCAAACATGGCGGAGCAAGGCTTGGCAGACAGACGCGGCGCCCCCAGAGGCCATTTCGGCAGTCTGCCGAATATTCTCACCTATGGGCGTATCCTCGCCATCCCGGCCCTGGTCGCCTGTTTCTTCGTGAGCGCCGATTGGGGCCGCTGGCTCGCCATGTGGATCTTCATCGCCGCCGGCGTCAGCGATTTTCTCGACGGTTATCTGGCGCGCGCCTGGCAGCAGCAAAGCGCCATCGGCCGGATGCTCGACCCCATCGCCGACAAGCTGATCGTCGCCGCAGCGCTGCTCATGCTCGCCGCCGATGACACGATCGCCGGCTGGTCGCTCTGGGCCGGCGTCATCATCCTGTGCCGCGAGATTCTGGTCTCGGGCTTGCGCGAATTCCTCGCCACGCTCTCCGTGAGCGTACCGGTCACCCAGCTCGCGAAATGGAAGACACTCGTGCAGATGGTCGCCATCGGCTTTCTGCTGGCGGGCTCCGCCGGCGACAAAATCTGGCCGTACACGACATTGTTCGGCTTGAGCCTGTTATGGATCGCCGCGATCCTCACGCTGTACACCGGCTACGACTATCTGCGCGCCACGTTCCGTCACGTTATGCCGGAGGGGAAGTGATGCGGCTCCTTTACTTCGCATGGGTCAAGGAGAAGGTGGGCCACGCCGCCGAGGACGTGGACCTGCCGGGTGATGTCGCAACCGTCGCCGAGCTAATGGCTTGGCTGAAGACGCGCGGACCGGAGTTCGCCCATGCGTTCGAGCAGTCCGACACCATCCGCGCCGCCATCGACCAAACCCACGCCCGCCACGACGCGACCATCGGCGGCGCGCGGGAGATCGCCTTCTTCCCGCCGGTCACCGGAGGCTGAAGTGATCCGCGTCCAGACGCAGGACTTCGACATCGCCGCGGAGCTCGCCGCGCTGAAAGACGGCCGCACCGATATCGGCGCCATTGTCAGCTTCATCGGCACGGTGCGCGATGCGGACGGTGACGTGACCGAGATGACGCTGGAGCATTATCCCGGCATGACCGAGACGGAGCTCGAGCGCATCGAGGCCGAGGCCCATGCGCGCTGGCCGCTACAAGCTTCGCTCATCGTGCATCGCACCGGCACGCTGAAGCCCGGCGACAACATCGTTCTCGTGATCACCGCATCGGAGCATCGCGACGCCGCGTTCGACGCGGCCAAGTTCCTGATGGATTACCTCAAGACATCCGCGCCGTTCTGGAAACGCGAGACGGGCCCCGACGGCAGCAAATGGGTCGAGGCGAAAGCGGGCGACGACGCCGCGGCAGCGCGCTGGTCGCCGCGCAAGCACGCCGCGAAATAACGACACGCAACGTCACGCCCGGCAGCTGTCGGTCTACTCGGGGCCCATTGAGGTTGAAGATGGCTCGTCCGGTATCGAGGTTGGATCATCCACCGTCGATGGTTGGTCCTCGAGCTTCTTCACCACGTATTTCCGGCCGAAGTCGGTGAGACCCCAGCACGTATAGAGCGTGGTCTCGCCTTTGCGGTGACATGTGCCGGCGGCGATCAAGCTTTTCGAGTCGAGGCCTTTCAGCTCATAGTCGACGCGCCCGACGGTCAAACTGACGCCCTCGCTGATCGTGCCTGAGCGTGCTCCGTCCTTGGCGAAGAGATAGCGCAGGATCGATTGCTGCTCTGGATTCAGATCCACCGCGTCCAGTTTTTGCTGAGTGAAGGTGAACATGGGCTCAGACGCCGGGCTGTATTCCCACTCCTCGGCGTGTGCGGCGGCGGCAGCGGCGGCTTGCTGCGCAGCGCTCAAGTCGGCTTGGAGTTCGCCGACCTTTCGCTCCAGGCTCTGCTTTGCCTCACTCGCGGCTTTCAGCTGCTTTTCCTGATGGACGTTTTCATCTCTCAGGAGGCTCAACTGCCGTTCCGTGGTCCGGTCGACCACATACCAGGCCACGCTGACCACGGTCGCGCCCAAGACAGCGCCGAGGGCGAAAGCGACCGGACGCGCGACCGCGGCGGTATAGGTCTCCCGGACGGAACTCTCGACCAACGCAATCTACTCCTCTTCGACCGCAGGATGCCCCATGTCGCAGGGGGGTTCAACACGTTGGAAAGTGATGGATTTTTTGGACTTATGCCCGCGGGCTGGTTGCCCGGCAAGCATCGGCGGAATAACTAGCGGATGCGGATGATGCGCGCGTTCGGCGGCAGCACTTTCACGTAAGGCCCCCACACGCAGATATCGCGCCATTCGCACAGCCCGCGGCTGCACGCTCTCTGGTACTTGCAGGAGCGGCATTTGTAGCGGGCCTTGCAGCCAGCACAGAGCGCGATCTCCTGGCAGTCCTTGAAGACCTTCGCGGGCGTGGCGATGGGTGCCGGCGCGGCGGCCTCCTCGAAGCCGCCTGGAAACCAGGCGCCCGCCTGCCCTTCGAGCGTGAGGAACGCGGCCAGGCACAGCGCCAAGAAGCCCAAAAAGAGGCCCGCCAAGACGAAACTGGTCTGTGTGGTCCGCAAAACGATGCCCCCTTCAGCGGTGCCCCCACCGCATTACGCGCTAAGAGTGCCCTTAGTCCGGCCTGCGATCAAGCGGATCAGCGTCGGATCACGACCCCATCCGGGGCATGACGGTGCTCCCAGCCGGCCCGCTCCAAAGCGGGCGTGTCGTCCTCCGCTTGGGGATAGCCGAGGCACAGAAGCCCGATGAACACCCAAGTCTCCGGCACCTCCAAAATCTCGGTGATGCGCGCAGGGTCCAGGATCGACACCCAGCCGAGCCCGATCCCTTCGGCGCGCGCGGCAAGCCACAGCGTATGCACGGCGGTGACCACCGAATAATCGAGCGTCTCCGGCATGGTCAGCCGGCCGAGGCCTGCGCCTTGCGCCGTGGTGCGATCGGAGAACACGGCGATCTGCACCGGCGCCTCGTCGAGCCCGGCGAGCTTGAGCCGGGCATAGAGCGCCGCCTTGTCCGGCTCCTGCATTTCGAGCGCGTCTTTGTTGCAAGCCTCGAAGTTGACGCGGATCGCGGCGCGCCGCGCCCCATCCTCCACAACAACGAAACGCCACGGCTCGCTTAAGCCCACGGACGGCGACAGGCAGGCCAGCCCGATCAGCCGCTCGAGCGTGCCGTCAGGGAGAGGCACCCGCTGGAAGCGGCGCACGTCGCGGCGCCATCTGAGCAGATCGTAGAGCCGCGCGCGGGTCTCGGCATCGAAACGCGGCGGGACGCTTCGACCCATAGGCGCCTCATTCTCCTGCGGGGTGCGCTGCGCGAATTGTTGGCTGGACGGCTCCATGATTGCCACCGAGGTTAGCATGGATATCCACGTGCAAATGCGCTGTCGGTACGCAAATACAATCCCGAATCTCCAACTTATCCCCGTCCACACTATCCGGAATATATTCCTAGTCGGTGCAAGTGGACGAGGAATGGTTGGGTGCAGGTATCAGAGGCAAGTTGGCGAACCAGCCTTCAGCTGCGCCGGATGCGCAGCCTCCTCTGGGGCCGCGTCCTCGACGCCAAGCTCCGCGACCTCGATCGTGCGATCAAAGCTTTCGATCCCAACCAGCCTCGCGTACCCGCCGGCAACTCCGATGGCGGTCAATGGACCGGCGGGAGCGGCGGTGGCGCAACGACCGACGTGCGCATTGCTCAAGCGCGGCGCGGACGTCGAGGACGAGGGAGCGATGCTGAAGCAACTCCAGCGCAACTTGCCGTTCGCGACATCAGAGAGGCGCAGGCGCGCGAGTCTATCCGGCGTGTTCAAGAAATTGATCCCGGCTGGAGGCCACGCCAAAGCGCAGATACCGGTTCCGTCCCGGGCCAAATCAGACGAGCGGAAGGGCAATTCCGCGAGGCCGAAACGCGCCTTCGCGAACTCGCCAATCAAGAACCTACGAGTCTAATCGACGCGTTTCGGCGACAGCACGGCCTAGACCTGCTCGGCGAACCGATTTGGTCGGGGGAGCAGAACAGCGTGTCCACATGCCAAGTCGACGGCGTTCCCTATGTAGGAGTCAACTCCCAGGCCTTGACTTATAGTGATCGGGACGACGCTACGGCAGGACAACTGCGAAGCTCACTGGTTCAATCGTACCCAAGAACGATGAACACCGACAACATTGGGCGTTACCCAAACAATGCCGTCTTTCATGCAGAGGCGACTTGCCTCTTGAGAGCGGCGCGCGCAAACGGGGGAACACTCGCTGGAAGGACAATCGAAGTCACCGTCGATCGCGAAATGTGCCCCAGCTGCGAGAAGATCCTTCCGCTTATTGGATTGGAATTGGGCAATCCCGTTGTGACATTTGTCGATCCTGTCGGGCGCGTGCGAAAGATGCATAACGGCGAATGGATCGAATGAGGATGATAATGCGCAAGAAAACATCCTTCGAGCGACTGGAACGCCAGGGTTGGCCAGACCCAGAAGCGCTGAAGCCATATTTCTTTGGTCCACCTGGACAGGAGTGGTTCCACACGTGGGGTAATGACACGGCGGCTCTCTGGGCGGAAGGCTTGTACGGCACAGAGAATGAAGACCACCTTGCCGGCGATCGCGTAGACTTGGACTTCTACGTTTACGGAATACCGGGTCTTGGCAATCTGCTGATCTACCATAAGCATGGTGGCGACCATCAGGAGGCTTACACATCGAAGGGCGACATGACCCGCCTAAAGGAGTGGGTGCGCAATCTGCACAACGACCCGTTGCCCGTTGGGCTCTTCATTCCTTTTCCAAAAGCCTATGAGGCCGTGAAGGAATTCATCGAGACCGACGGTCAGTTGCCCAAGTGCATCGAATGGGTGGCGAACAAGGACCTGCCGCCCGGCACCTTCCCCGATCCGTGAAGGAAACCCCTACCCCGCGGCGGCGACCTTAGCCTTCGCCGGGCGCACCAGCGCTGCGTAGTCGTTCATCAGCGTGCGCGTGATGTCGCCGACCTCGAAAGTGTATTCGCCGATCGAGCCGACCGGCATGACTTCGGCGGCGGTGCCGCTGATGAAGCACTCGGTGAACCCTGAAAGCTCTTCCGGCATGATGCCCGTCTCGATCACCTTCCAGCCGCGCTGCTTGGCCAGCCCGATGACCGTGCGCCGCGTGATGCCGTCGAGGAAGCAGTCCGGCGTCGGCGTGGTGATCGCCCCGTCCTTGACGAAGAAGATGTTGGCGCCGGTGCATTCGGCGATCTGGCCGCGCCAGTCGAGCATCACCGCGTCGGCATAGCCCGCGCGCTCGGCGCGATGCTTCTCGATGGTGCAGATCATATAGAGCCCCGCCGCCTTAGAGTGGACCGGCGCGGTGCGCGGATCGGGCCGGCAATATTTGGCGAAGGTAAGCTTCAGCCCCTTTTCGCGCGCGGCCGGATCGAAATACGAGCCCCAATCCCACGCGGCGATGGCGACATTGATCTTGGTCTTCTGCGCCGAGACGCCCATCTGCTCGCTGCCGCGCCAGGCCAGCGGACGAATATAAGCGTCGGACAGATTATTGGCGCGCACGACATCGCGGGCCGCCTTGTCGAGCTCGGCGACGGAATACGGCACCTCAAAGTCCAGAATCTCGGCGGAGGTGTGCAGGCGCTGATTGTGCTCGGTGAGCTTGAAGATCTCGCCGTCATAGGCGCGCATGCCCTCGAACACGGCGCTGCCGTAATGGAGCGCATGGGTCAGGAGATGCACCCGCGCGTCGTCCCACGGGATCAGCTCGCCATTGAACCAGATAACGCCTTCGCGCTGATCGTAGCCCGACATGTGTCTCCTCCACGCGCAAGAACGGGCCGTTCTTGAGATGCGGCCCCGTCCCGAACCCAGTGTAGCCCCTCATAGCATCTGCGACGGCAATTGCGAGCAAGGCGGCAATTGCGCGAGCCGGCGGCGAGGCGTATCAAGGGGCCAATTAAGTCAACATGGCTGACATAAACCAAGCCAAAAAGTATGTCAACATGACTGACCTAAATGCACCTGTCGCGCGCGGCGGAAAAGCCGACGACGCCAAAATGACCGGCACCCCCGCCGGCAAGGGCGCCGCTTTGCCCGAAGACAAGCTCCAGGAATTCGCCGAGCTGCTATTCTTCGCCTATCGCGACTTCACCGGCGATCCGGACGCCATTCTCAAGGATTTCGGCTTTGGCCGGGCCCATCACCGGGTGCTCCATTTCGTCAACCGGCACTCCGGCTTGCGGGTCGCCGACCTGCTGGAAATCCTCAATATCACCAAGCAGAGCCTCAGCCGCGTGCTCAAGCAACTCATCGACCAGGGCTATATCGAGCAGCAGGCAGGCGCCTCGGACCGCCGCGAGCGGCTGCTGTTCCCCACCGAGCGCGGCCGGGCGCTGGCCGAACGGCTGGCCGCGCCCCAGCTCGTGCGCCTGGCCAATGCTCTCGAAGCGGCCGGCCCGGGCGCGGAAGCCGCGCTGCGCCGCTTTCTCGAAGCCATGATCAATGCCGAAGATCGGCCCAAAGTTTCCTCCATAATGTCCGCGTCGCCGGTCGAGCCCGATGAAGGCGGCAAGAGGGAAGAGACTTGATCATGCCGACGGCGATCAAAACCCATCGCGGCAGCGGCCCCGACGACAACGCGCCGCACATCCTCGTGGTGGACGACGACAGCCGCATCCGCGACCTGCTGGCGCGCTATCTCCACGATCACGGCTTCCGGGTCACCACCGCGGACGATGCGGAATCGGCCCGCGCCACCATGCGCAGTCTCTCCTTCGACCTTCTTATTCTTGACGTGATGATGCCCAAAGAATCCGGCATCGACTTCGCCAAGGCGCTACGGGAGGAGAGCCAGGTGCCGATCCTCATGCTGACCGCACGCGCCGAGCCCGAGCAGCGCATCGAAGGGCTGGAGACCGGCGTCGACGATTATCTCGCCAAGCCGTTCGACCCGCGCGAGCTACTGCTGCGCGTCGGCAACGTGCTGCGTCGCGGCGCCACGGCGCCCGCGACCGGCGAAATCCGCATGGGCGATTTCATCTTCCATGTCTCGCGCGGCGAACTGCAGCGTGACGGCGAGTCCATCCGTCTCACCGAGCGCGAGCGCGAGCTGCTCCGCTACTTCGCGCAGCGGCCCGGTACGCCGGTCTCGCGCCACGAGCTTGCCAAGGGCGCCGATTCAGGCGGCGAGCGCGCCGTCGACGTGCAGATCAATCGTCTGCGGCGCAAGATCGAAAACGACCCGGCCAACCCGGTCTATCTCCAGACCGTGCGCGGCAAGGGCTACATTCTGTATTCCGAATGATGACCGCCGTCTCCGACGCCACCCCCCTGAGCCAGCAGCGCCCGCGCCCGCTGGGGCGCTTCTTTTCCATGCTCGGCGACAAAATGCCGAAGGGCCTCTACGCGCGCGCGCTCATCATCATCATCGCGCCCATGGTGCTGCTGCAATCGGTGGTGACCTTCGTGTTTCTGGAACGCCACTGGCAAATGGTGACCCACCGGCTGTCCACGGTCACCGTGCAGAACATCGCCATGCTCATCGATCTTTACGAGGAGAATCCGAAAGGCGCCGGCAGGTTGACGACGCTCGCGGACAACGATCTCGGACTTCGCCTCAGGTTCACGAAGGGAGAGAACCTGCCAAAGGTTCGCTCCAAGCCGTTTTTCGACCTGCTCGACTCCACGCTCTCCGACGAGCTGGAAAACCGGATCGGGCGCCCGTTCTGGATCGACACGGTCGGCCGCTCGGACTTTGTCGAAATCAGGATCAAGCTCGATGATGCGGTGATGCACGTGCTCGCCCGGCGCAGTCAAACCTACGCCTCCAACTCGCACATCTTTATCGTGTGGATGCTCGGCACCTCGTTCGTGCTTCTGACCGTCGCCATTCTCTTCCTGCGCAATCAGATCAAACCGATCCTGCGGCTCTCCCAAGCCGCCGAAAGCTTCGGTAAGGGACGGCCTATGCCGGTCGACTTCAAGCCGCGCGGCGCGCGCGAGGTGCGTCAGGCCGCGCACGCCTTCATCGAGATGCGCGACCGCATCGAGCGCCATGTCGAGCAGCGCACCGTAATGCTGGCCGGCGTGAGCCACGATCTCAGGACCATTCTGACCCGGTTCAAACTGCAGCTTGCGATGTTCGAGGAGACCCCGGAACTCGACGCCATGCGCACCGACGTCGACGAGATGCAGGCCATGCTGGAAGACTACATGGCGTTCGCCAAAGGGGATTCCGGCGAGCCCATCGACCGGGTCGACATCGGTGATGTCCTGAGCGAGGTGAAGACGCAGGCTCACGGCGACAAGACCATCGATATCACCGTCGAGCATGGGCCGCTCGTGGTGCCCGTCCGCCGCCATGCCTTCAAGCGCGCCGTGGCCAACCTTGTGAACAACGCGGCGCGCTTTGCCGGCCATGTGAATGTCAGCGCCGCCAAGCGCAATGGCTCCCTCAGGATCGAGGTCGAGGATGACGGGCCTGGAATTCCCGAGGAAGAGTGGGAGGATGTCTTCCGGCCCTTTTATCGGGTCGACCACGCACGCAATCAGGACTCCGGCTCGACCGGCCTTGGCCTTGCCATTGCCCGGGACATTGCCCGCATACACGGCGGCGACATCACCCTTGGAAAATCCCGGCTCGGCGGATTGAAAGCCGTGCTAAAATTACCGGTCTAAAGTTTTTTGGAGATGCTTGCATGCACAAGATGGTTGTCGGACTGGCCGCTTCATTGATCATGGCCTTCGCGGGCCCTGCCCTGGCGGACTCAATAACGGACGAGGTTCAGGAGAGCGAGATGCCCGGCTCCGCGTTCGAGTTGGACGTCGATGACGACGGCAAGGTCGAGTTCGGTCGCGAGGGCAAGCTTGATGCCGAAGAAGGCAACGGGGCGGAATCCGGCGGGAATCCCCTAGAAATCGGCGATCAGGACGAACCCTTGCTCGACCCGCTCGACGATCCGGACTTGCCTGACGATCCCGATCCCATCGACGATGAGCTCCCCGGCGAAGGCCCGGAGAGTCTTTCGGGACCCGACGACGACGACCCGCTTCCCTACTGAGCTACTTGCGGACAAAGCGTTACGAGACCAGCCAAGGCCCCCGGCGACGCGACCCTTGGCGTGTTTTCGGCCACGTGGTGCTTGGGCTTGTGGGCGCCGCGCTCTTCGTGGGCGCGGCCGCCTTGGCTCTCCTGACCTATCCGCAGCCGCTATTTGCCTATCACATCACCCACGGACGCCTGGCGCTCTACTCTGACAAACCTTTCGACCCCGCACGGGGGCAAGCGGTCCTCGCCGAGATCGAACAGCGCCTCGCCCGGTCGCCTCTCAACGATGACAAGCGCTATCGCATATTCGTCGCCAATACCGGCTGGCGCAATCGCCTGGTCTTTCTGTGGAACCACGGCGCCGGCGGCGTGAATTACTATCCCCTCCCCAACGTCTTTATCCGCAAAGCGGACATCGATGCCGATCGCGTCATGAATTCTTTCAGCCTGCCGGTGCCATCTCCCCGCACGCTCGCCTATTTCGGCGCTCACGAGATTGGGCACAGCCTCGTCGCCAAGGAGATCGGCGCCATCCCTCATCTCCGCCTTCCGGTGTGGGTGCGAGAGGGACTCGCCGATTACATCGCCTTCGGCGGTGACGTGCCAATCGGCGCGCTCGCGCGCGACCTGCGCAAGAGCGCGCCCGATCTCGATCCCGAACGCTCCGGTCTCTACACGCGTTACCGGCTTCTCGTGGCCTATCTGCTTGAGCGCGAAGACTGGACCATCAACGCGCTGCTGACGTCACCGCCTGGCCAGAAAGCCGTGGAGCGGCGTCTCCTCGACGATAGGAAACGCTGACGCACCGCCCTCACACGCCAGGCGCGGGCGCGGGGCCTGCTTCCGGCTGGGGCTGATCGCTCGACTTCCGCTTCCAGCCGCGCGGCACGAGCGCGCACAGCATGCTGCACGTCTTCTCCATCTTCTCGAGCGCGCGCTCGCCATTGCTCAAGGCCCGGTCGAGCATCGCCATGGTCTTGTCGAGCGAGGACGATGGGTCCTCCAACCAAACCTTGAGGGCCCGGCTGTAGACCGCCGTCAGCCCCGCGACCCGGACCGCGGCACGCGCGCCGTCGAGCTTCGCGCCGGCGCCTGCCAGCATCCAATATTGCGTGGCGAACGTGGAGCAGGCGAGCAGCGAGGCCTCACCCGGCCGGCAGCGCAGATAGCAGGCAATGCGTTTCAGCGCGGGCTTGTAGGGCGCCATCACCTCGAACCGCGTCATGATTATGTCGAACACGCGGTCGCGCACGCTTCCTTCCGCGCCGGCCGGCTTCACCTTTGACAGCACCTCTGCATCCACCTCGGCCTGGAAGGCGCGCAGGATGTCACTCTTGCAGGCGAACTCCCGCCTCAGATCGGCGAGATCGAGCCCTGCGTGCTTGGCGATGTCGGCAAGGGTGACATCGCCCCAATCGCGCTGCTGCGCCAGATCTAGGGCAGCCCGCACCGCTTTGTTGCGTTTGGAGAATTCTTCGAACATGGGCGTACTCCTTGGGCGGTATTCTCTGCTCAAGACGATAGGCCTTTTCGATGGCCATCTAAAGACGGGCAAATAGTCTGAAGAGACCTAGGACGACAGCTCGCGGGAGCGCTTGGTGGCGGCGGCGACCGCGCGGGTCATAAGCCCCTTCAGCGCATCGTCGCTCATCAGCACCTCGAGCGCGGCCGCGGTGGTCCCCTTGGGCGAGGTGACATTCTTGCGCAGGCTGGCCGGCTCCAGATCCGACAGGCGCAACAGTTCGCCGGCGCCGGAGACCGTGGTGCGCGCAAGCTGCTCGGCGAGATCGTGTGGCAGCCCGGCCTCGATGCCGGCGGCCTCCAGACATTCGGCCAGAAGAAACACATAGGCCGGACCGCTGCCCGACACGGCGGTGACGGGATCGAGCAGTGCCTCGTCGTCCACCCAGATCACCGCGCCCACCGTCGAGAGCAGCGCATCGCATTCAGTCTTCTGCTGCGGCGTGACCTTGGCGTTGGCGACGCAAACGGTGATGCCCTGCCCGACCGATGCCGGCGTGTTCGGCATGGCGCGGACAATCGCGGCAGTCTCCGGCAGGTAGCGTGACAGGCTTTCCAGCGTCCGCCCCGCGGCGATGGATAGGACCACAGAGGTCTCGCCGAGCATGGGCTCCACTTCCGGCAACAACTTCTCGGCCACGTCGGGCTTTACCGCGATCAGAATGACGGCGGGCGCCGCCGGCAGCTCCGGTGCGTCGTTCGCCACGATGCCATGACGCGTGGCAAAGGCCTGCATCATGTCGGAAAGCGCGGGGTCCTGGATGAAGACCGTTGCCGGGTCGAGGCCCTGCTTGAGCCATCCCTCGAGCAGCGCCCCGCCCATCTTGCCCGCACCGACCAGGAGCAACGGACCGGCGAGGCGGAGTGTCATGCGGTTCCTTGGGTCTCGAGCATTGTGGCGGCAAGCGCCTGTTCGGCCGACTTGCCCGCCCACATCACAAACTGGAAGGTCTGATAATAGCGCTCACAAGCCTCCAGCGCTGCCTTTAACAAGCCCTCGCACTGGCCGGGATGGGTGTCTGCCCCGGCGAGCAGGAGCCCGTTGCGGTAGAGCAGCATGCCGTCCTGTTGCCATAGGTCGAAATGGCCGAGCCAGAGCTGCTCGTTGATCTGCGCCAGAAGGCGATGGACCTCGGTGAGCCGCTCCTTGGTCACCCGGAAATCGAAGGCGCACGCCATATGCAGCGCCTCCAGATCCTCCCGCCAGGTCAGAGAGATATGGTAGTCGCACCACGTGCCGGCGACCGACAAGGTCAGCTCATCCGGCGCGCTGCGCTCGAACGTCCAGTCGTGGATGGTGGCGATGTGCTCCACCATGTCCACGGGGTTGGTGAAATGGTCGTAAGTCGCTTGCATAGAAGCCATGCGTGTCCTCTGGAGCCTCGTCAGGGGTCCGCGCACCAAAAACAGCCGCCGCGAATCAGTAGATGAATCAGTTATATATCGGGGAGTCTGCGAGTAAAACGCAGCCAGAGTCCCGTAAGCGCGAATTGCTGTGGACGGTTGAAAAAACCTGTGGATGGTTTGGAGACTCGACTCGACTCCCGCCCGTCGGCTAATCGGATTTCTTGGACTTGCCCTTGGCGGCAGACTTGGCGGCAGCGGCTTCGAGCGCGGCGATGCGCTCCTTGAGAAGTTCGTTCTCTTCCCGCGCCTTCTGCGCCATGGCTTTCACCGCCTCGAACTCCTCGCGCTGCACGACATCCAGTTCGCGCAGGACACGCTCGGCTTGTGCACGGACCACGCCTTCGACCTCCTTGCGCACCCCATCGGCGGCGCCGGCCGCGTCCGTCAGGAGCTTGCCGAGCTCATCGAAGAACCGTCCGGTGGTCTGCGTCATCGCGAAACATCTCCAGAAGCCAAAGCGTGAAGCCAAGCTGTCACTTAAGCCGACTATTGCGTGCTGCGATGTCCGAAGCAAGCCGCGCCGGCTGAGGCCTTGAGCGCCTTGACAGTCCGGTGCGGGCGGTAAAGGGTCGCCCCGATTTCGTGACCCGAGGCGTGATGCAGCTCTTCGTCCTCCCCTACCCTGTCATCGATCCTATCGCCATCGAGGTCGGCCCTGTGGCCGTGCGCTGGTACGGGCTCGCCTACATGGCCGGCATTCTGCTCGGCTGGCTGTATGGCCGATATCTCGTGTCGCGTGCCGCGCTGTGGAACGGCAAACCGCCGATGACCGTCGGTCAGGTGGACGACTTTCTGCTTTGGATCACGCTCGGCATCGTCGTGGGCGGACGTCTCGGCTTCGTGCTGTTCTATGAGCCGAGCTTCTTCTGGCAGAACCCCGCGGAGATCCCTGCGGTGTGGAACGGCGGCATGGCCTTCCATGGCGGCCTTCTCGGCGTCGTCATTGCCGTTGCCGTGTTCTCGTGGGTCAAGAACATCAATCCGCTGTCGCTCGGCGACGTCGCTTCGGCGGCGACGCCTTTCGGCTTGTTCTTCGGCCGCATCGCCAACTTCATCAATTCCGAGGTGATCGGCCGCGCCACAGACGTGCCCTGGGCCATGGTGTTTCCCGGCACGGACGGCCAGCCGCGTCATCCAAGCCAGCTTTACGAGGCCGCGCTCGAAGGCGTTGTGCTGTTCATCATCCTGCGCATCGCCACGCATCGTTACAAGGCGCTGACCAGGCCCGGCACCGTGTTCGGCCTGTTCCTCATCTTTTATGGACTCTTCCGCAGCGTCGTCGAGGAGCTCGCCCGCGAGCCGCACGCGGGCCATCCTCTCGATATCGGCATCCTCACGCCGGGCCTCGTCTATTCCATTCCCATGATCTTGATCGGCATATGGCTCATCTGGCGCGCGAGGCGGAAGCCAGCCCTGGGGGCGTGATGAGCGCCGCACGAAAGCCGCTCAGTCTGAAGAGCACGCTGCTCGCCGTGCGGCTGAAAGCGCGCATTGCCCGTGAGGGGCCCATCCCCGTGGCCGACTACATGGAAACCTGCCTCGCCGACCAGGACGCGGGCTATTACCCCTCGCGCCAGCCGATCGGCGCGGATGGCGACTTCATCACCGCGCCCGAGGTCAGCCAGATCTTCGGCGAACTCCTCGGGCTTTGGGCCGTCGCGGTGTGGCAGTCCATGGGCGAGCCGAAGCCTGTCGTCGTCGCCGAGCTGGGGCCGGGCCGCGGCACGCTCATGGCGGATGCCTTGCGCGCCTGGCGCAGCGTGCCGCGTTTCCTGGAGAGTGTGCAGATCGCGATGGTCGAGACGAGCCCCGTGCTGCGCGAAGTCCAGCAGACGGCGCTGCACGGCGCCGAGGCGCCGATCCTGTGGTGCGACCAGCTCGCGGACGTGCCGAAAGGCGCTTCGATCGTCATCGCCAACGAGTTCGTCGACGCCCTGCCCGTCCGGCAACTCGTATGGCGCGATGGAGCGTGGCGCGAGCGCTGCGTGTCTATCGGCCCGCGTGGCGGCTTCGCATTCTGCGAGGGCCGTCCCGTGCCCGATGAGAAGCTGAAACACGCGGCACATACGCTCAACGTGCCGGACGGCTCTATTCTGGAGATCAGGCCCGCCGGCAACGCGCTCATTTCCGGGCTGGCGGCCCGGGCCCGCGAAGCCCCCCTCGCCGCATTGATCCTCGACTACGGCCATGAGGAAACCGCGTGCGGCGATACGCTCCAGGCCGTCTCCCGCCACAGTTTCGCCGACCCCCTTCAGGCGCCGGGTGACGTGGACCTCACCGCCCATGTCGACTTCGCCGCGCTGAAGGACAGCGCGATAGCGCACGGCCTCGCCGCCTATGGCCCGATCCCGCAAGGGGAATTCCTGCTCAAGCTCGGCCTCGACGCCCGTCGCGAGGCCTTGTGCAAGGCCGCCACGCCCGACCAACAGCAAGACATCGTCTCCGGTACGAACCGGCTGACCGACCCTTCCGCCATGGGGCTCCTGTTCAAGGGGCTTGCCATGACGCGCGCCGGGCTTGCCCCGCCGCCGCCCTTCGGAGAGATTTAGCTGTAAGCCCCGCAGATCATTGAGCACGCGCCATGGTGACCGAAGACAAGATGATGTTTAAAGCCCCCGGCCTCGCCGGGATCGACGGCGTGGCCCACGGCTTCTTCACGCGGCTAGGCGGCGTGTCCGAAGGCATCTATGCCTCGCTGAACTGCGGCCCCGGGTCCAACGACGACGGGGCGAACGTCACCGAGAACCGCGCGCGGATCGCAAGGGCGCTGGGCGCCGAACACAGCAGGCTGGTCTCCGTCTACCAGAAGCACACGAACACCGCCGTGGTGGCCGAGAAGCCTTGGACCAAGGACAAGACGCCCGAGGCAGACGCCATCGTGACGTCAACGCCCGGTCTCGCCATCGGCATTCTCACCGCCGATTGTGCGCCCGTGCTGCTTTGCGACCCGGAAGCCCGCGTCATCGGCGCGGCCCATGCCGGCTGGCGCGGTGCGAAGATGGGCATCGCCGAGGCGGCGGTCGAGGCCATGACGGGCCTGGGCGCCAAACCGGAACGCATCCGTGCGGCAATCGGCCCCGCCATCAGCCAAGGCGCCTATGAGGTTGGTCACGACTATCGGGAGCAATTCCTGGCCGCCGAGCCCGACAGCGAGGCCTTCTTCATCATCGATGAGGGCTCCGGCGAGCCGCATTTCGACCTTCCCGGCTATGTCGCCGAACGCCTTGCCCGGGCAGGCGTGGGCGAGGTCGTCGATCTGGGCTTCTGCACTTATTACGACGAGACGCGGCTGTTCAGCTATCGCCGATCGCAGCACCACGGCGAGGATGATTATGGCCGTCAAATTTCCGCCATTGTGCTTGCCTGAGTTGCGTTCACCATGAGGGGGATTGGACCGCCCCGACGGGGACGCTAGAACTGGACGCAATTAGGCCGGGGCGGGTAAGCTATTGTTAGGTAGAGGGTTGGGAGTCCCGCCGCGGGGCATTTCTCGCGAATGGTGCTGTGCGGCCAACAGAGGGAGTGTTTTGTTGGACGCGGACTCACGACACGTACGCGGCCTTGTGCGACGTATTGCCGGGTTTGCACTCGCCGCTCTCACGGCCGCGAGCCTCGCCGGTTGCGGCGGCGGCTCTGGCGCCGGCATGAGCGGTCTCCTGAGTGGCGCCTCCGGCATGTTCGGCGGCTCCCCAAAGGTGGCCGTTGCGCCCATTATCGGTGCACCGGAGAAGGTCACCAAGGAGCTGACACAAGCCCTGGTTGTCGCCGGTCAAGACCGCAATCTGACGTTCCTCCCCGGCGCGAGCGGTGCCGACTACACGCTGCGGGGCTACCTCCTGGCGGCCCCTGAGCGCCGCGGCTCCAAGATCTCCTACATTTGGGACGTCACCGACGACAAGGGCGCCCGGGTGACCCGCGTTTCCGGCGAGACGATCGCTCCGCAGGGCACGCGCAGCGACCCTTGGCGCGGCGTCGACTCGGCGAAGATCCGCGATATCGCCAATCAGACCGCCTCGCAACTCGCCGGCAACCTGCCCGGCGGCAGGAGCGGTTCCAGTTCGCCGGCGGTCGCCGCCGCCCCCGCTGCGACGGCCACCACGGCCGCGGCGGCGCGGCCCGCGCCCGCGCCCAAGCCTTCCGGCGTCCTCGTGGCCTCCGTGTCGGGCGCACCCGGCGACGGCAAGCGGTCTCTGGTGACGGCCCTGAAAAAGAGGCTCTATAAGGACGGCGTGAAACTGGCGAACGGCTCCGCAGGCAATGTCTACACGGTCAAAGGCATCGTGAAGCTCTCCAGTGCCAGCGGCGGCAAGGAGAATATCCGCATCGACTGGCAGGTGCTTGACCCCAATGGCAAGCGCCTGGGCACGGTGTCGCAGCAGAACACGATCCCCAAGGGCTCGCTGAACGGTCCCTGGGGCGCCATCGCCGACGCGGCAGCGGGCGCCGCGGCCGACGGCATTATCAAGCTCCTGCCCAAATCCAGCTGACCTCGTCCACAGTCGGCACGTCCTAAGAGCTTAGTAAGTTTACATTGGTGCCACGCGCTTGTTAAAAGCGCGCCGTGGCGCGGGCGCCGATCGGCACTCCCCGCCAAGGCTGGGTCTCAAGGAACGGTCGCATGAAACTGGTTGCAGGCAACAGCAACCGTCCTCTCGCCGAGGCGATCGCCGCCTATCTCGATAGTCCCCTCGCACGCTGCGTTGTCCGCCGGTTTGCGGACATGGAGATTTTCGTCGAGGTCGAGGAGAACGTCCGCGGCGAGGATGTCTTCGTTATTCAGTCGACCTCCGCCCCAGCCAACGACCATTTGATGGAACTGCTCATCCTCATCGACGCCTTGAAGCGGGCATCGGCGCGGCGCATCACGGCGGTCATCCCCTATTTCGGATATGCCCGGCAAGACCGGAAGCCTGGCCCACGCACGCCGATCTCCGCCAAGCTGGTCGCGAACATGATTGTGCGCGCCGGCGCCGATCGCGTGCTGACGCTGGATCTCCATGCCGGGCAGATCCAAGGCTTCTTCGATATCCCCACGGACAATCTCTTCGCCGCGCCGGTCATGGTGCAGGACATCAAAGAGGCCATGTCCAAGGACAACCTCATGGTGGTCTCGCCGGATGTCGGCGGCGTGGTTCGCGCCCGCGGCCTCGCCAAGCGCATCGACGCGCCGCTCGCCATCGTCGACAAACGCCGCGAGCGGCCTGGCGATTCCGAGGTGATGAACGTCATCGGCGACGTTGCCGGCCATAGCTGCATTCTCGTCGACGACATTGCCGATTCGGGCGGCACGCTGGTCAACGCCGCCGAAGCGCTCCTCGAACAGGGCGCGACCCAAGTTGTCAGCTATATCACCCATGGCGTCCTGTCCGGTGGCGCCGTGGCGCGCATCATGGCCTCGCGACTGAAAGAGCTGGTCATCACCGACTCGATCCTGCCGAGTGACTCGGTGCGGAACGCTCACAATATTCGCGTCGTTCCCATCGCGCCGCTGCTTGGAGAGGCTATCGCCCGGACGGCCGAAGAGAAGTCCGTGTCGAGCCTGTTCTACTAGGCTGCCCGACAAAAGACGCACGCGACTGCCACCAATCCAGCGCTGGCGCGTTTAACCCGTCCAGGCCCGCACTAACCGTTCGAATTTCTCATCAAAGCAAACGAGGAGAGTTCCCATGCACGTAACACTGGAGCATGCCGAACAGGCAATTGCCGCCGCACGCAAAAAGGCGATCGAGTTGAATACACAGATGTGCATCGCCGTGGTCGATTCCGGTGCGAATCTCAAAGCGTTCATCCGCATGGACGACGCCTGGGTCGGCTCCATCGACATCGCCATCAAGAAGGCAACCACGGCCTGCTTTTTCGGCATGGCGACAGGCCAGCTCGGCGCGCTGTCGCAGCCGGGCAAACCGCTCTACGGCATCGAGCATTCCAATGACGGATTGATCACCTTCCCCGGCGGCGTGCCGATTGTGGATGAGGACGGCGTGCTGGTCGGCGCCATCGGCGTCAGCGGCAGTGTGGTGGAGAATGACCATGCGGTCGCGGAAGCCGGCGTGAACGTGCTCGGCGTCACCGAGTTGCCTGAGCATCCCTGGCGGACCTGACGGCTAAAACACCAGATCCTTGGACAAGGCGTTGACGTCGGCGGTCCCCGTCAGCGTCATCGCCTCGTCGAGTTCCTGCGCCAGCAACTCGAGCGCCGCGGAAACGCCGCGCTCGCCATGCGCGGCCAGCCCGTAGACGAAGGCCCGGCCGATGAAGCAGCCATTCGCACCGCGTCCGAGCGCCTTCAGAATATCGAAGCCGGAGCGAATGCCGCTGTCGAGGATCAGCTCGACGTCATCGCCGACCGCCTCGCGAATGCGAGGGACCATTTCGATCGTGCTGCTCGCCCCGTCGAGCTGACGGCCGCCGTGATTGGAGATCACGACAGCGTCGGCGCCGGCCTCGACGGCAAGCTTCGCGTCCTCGGCGTCGAGGATGCCCTTGATGATCAGCCTCCGGGGCCAATTGCGCCGCAACCATTCGAGATCGGAGACGGTGACGGAGCCCTTGAAGCGCGGCTCGGCCCACGCCGATACCGTGGCCAGGTCGTGTCCATCCGGCGAGTATGGCGACAGATTTCCAAGCGTCGGCTTGTTGCGCATCCAATCGAACAACCAGCGCGGCTTCTGCATGATGCCGGCAACGTGGCGCGCCCGCAGCCTGAGCGGAATCATAAATCCATTGTCGAGGTCACGATTGCGGCGGCCCTGCACGGCCGTATCGACATTGACCACAAGCGCGGGGCATTTGGCCTGTTCCGCTCGTTGAAGCAGCGCGGTGTTGATCGCGCGATCCTTCATCATATAGAGCTGAAACAGAAAGGGCGTTTCGACCGCAGCGGCGACATCTTCTATCGAGCAGCTGGCAAGCGTGCTGAGACAATACGGCACGCCGAACGCGCTCGCCGCCCGCGCGGCATGGATCTCGGCGCGCGGATAGAACACGCCGCCCATCCCGATTGGTGCAAGGGCTACGGGAATTTCCGCGCGCTGCCCGAACAAGACCGTGCGCATATTGCGGACGGCAACGTGATCGAAAACGCGCTGGCGCAAACACAGCGCCTCGAAGTCACCGCGATTTCTCTTCAGCGTCACCTCGTCATTGGATCCGCCTTCGAGAAAGTCGAAGATCACCGACGGCAGGCGCCGCTTGGCCGCGGCTTTCAGATGACCGGCATGCGGCGCGAGCTTCGGCGGCCTGACCATGGCCCCGCCGCGCAGCTCCGGCCTGTCGATCGCTGCAACCCGTTCGGAACTGATATCGGCGAGTTCGTTGTCGAAACGCTCGTTCATACCTACGCTCATATCCCGATCCGAACGAATCGCAAACTCAATGAGGGGGGCAAACTTGACGCACCCTCTGACCAAAGAGGCTATCTCGGCATACCTACCCCGGACCGGCCGAAACCCGACCGTGCCGGGCAAATGAGCCATCATCGTGATCCCGGCCCGTCATGATTAAGTCCCGCAAGGTTAAGGCGCGCGCATGACATTCAGTCCCGACACGTCGATTGCCGTCGCGGGCGCGGGAAGCGTCGGCTGTTATGTCGGAGGCCTGCTCGCCGCTGGCGGCCGGGACGTCACGCTCCTCCTCCGCGCCCCGCTGGAGGGGACCATCGGGCGGCATGGCGTGCGTGTGTCCGATCTCAACGGACGGGACAAGACCCTCTCACCAAGCGCGCTGAAGCTCACCTCCGACCCCGAAGCGGCCTTGCGCGAGGCCGATGTGATCCTGGTCACGGTCAAATCGCAAGACACCGCGTCCATGGCTGCTTTGATCGGCACGCATGCACCCAAGGACGCCGTCGTCGTCAGCCTCCAGAATGGCGTGGAGAACGCGGCCGTGCTTCGCCGGGCACTCGGTCCCGATCATCGTGTCGTCGATGCCATGGTGCCGTTCAATGTGGTGCAGAGAACCGTCAATGGCCAGGCACCGCGCTTCCACCGGGCAAGCAGCGGGACCATGCGGCTCGAAAACAACGTCGCGGGCTTGCGGGATCTCCTCGACGTTCCAGACGCTCCCTTTGCCGAACATGCCGATATCGAGGCGGCGCTTTGGGGCAAGTTGTTGGTGAACCTCAACAATGCGCTCAATGCCCTGTCCGACCTGCCGCTCGCCCAACAGCTCGGCGACCGCCGCTGGCGGCGGCTGATCTCCCGCCAGATGCGCGAGGGATTGGCGGTCTTGCGCGCGGCCGGCATCCACCCGGCCGGCGTCGAGGGCGTGCCGCCGCGGCTCATCGCCTTGGCGCTGCGGCTCCCCGACGCTCTCTTCAGGATCGCCGCCAAGGGCATGCTCGCCGTCGACCAGAACGCCCGCTCCTCCATGTGGGAAGATCTGCGCATGGGCCGCCCAACCGAGATCGATTACCTGCAAGGCGAAATCGTCCGGCAGGCGGAAACTCATGGGGTCGCCGCGCCCTTGAACCGGAGGGTCCTGCAACTGGTCAAAGAGGCGGAAAAAGCCCAAAAAGGCTCCCCGGCGCTCTCCCCGGAGGCCATCGGCAGCGCGTAAGGAGGCCATCGGCGGCGCGTAAAAGGACCGCAACCTCAAGCCTCATCGGCGATTGTCTTCCCGTACGCCCTTGGGCTATAAGCCTTTCAAATTCCGTCGCGGCGGTCTCGAAGGCCGCGCCGCGCCCGATCCAGCGGGGCCGGTTTCCGGCCCCCTCATTATTTTAGACGCTTGGAGGACTACATGGCTGAGGCAATCGAACTCAAGGCCTGGACGAGGGCGCGTACCGGCAAAGGCGGTGCGCGCGAGGTCCGCCGCGAGGGGCGCGTTCCCGGCATTATATATGGTGGCAAGGACGAGCCGCAGAACATCGCGCTGGAGACCAAGGAAGTCTCCAAGCAGATCAAGACCGGCCATTTCCAGAGCACCATCTTCATGATCGACATGGAGGGCACCAAGGTGCGCGTGATCCCGCGCGACGTGCAACTCGATCCGGTGCGCGACTTTCCGATCCACGTGGACTTCATGCGGCTCGCGAAGGATGCCTTCGTGACGGTGGATGTGCCGGTGCATTTCTTGAACGATACGGCCTCGCCGGGCCTGAAGCGTGGCGGCGTACTCAACATCGTTCGCCACGACATTCCCGTGCGCTGCCCGGCCGACCGCATCCCTGAGTCCTTCGAAATCGACCTTACAGGCATGGAGATCGGCGACTCGGTCCATATCTCTTATCTCAAGATGCCCGAAGGCGTGACGCCGACGATCACCGATCGCGACTTCACCATTGCCACCGTTGTCGGCCAGAAGGCCGAGGAGGAGCCGTCGGAAGAGACCGAGGGCGCCGAGGCTGCGGAGGGCGCTGCGGAAGAGAACGAGGAAAAAGAAGACAAGGAGAAGAAGGAGTAGCCTTCTTCTTTGGCTTCGCGGCCGCGTCCGGCCGCCGATCGGGATGACGCGATGAAGCTCTTTGTCGGCCTCGGCAATCCAGGGGCGGATTACGCGTTCAACCGGCACAATGTCGGCTTCATGGCTGTGGACGCCATCGCCGCTGCCCATAACTTTCCCGCCTGGCGCCAGCGCTTCTCTGGGCTGTTCACCGAGGGCCGGCTTGGGCGCGAGAAGGTGCTGCTGCTGAAGCCGCAGACCTACATGAACGAGTCGGGCCGCTCGGCCGGCGAGGCCATGCGCTTCTATAAGCTCGATGAGAAGGACGTGACCGTCTTTCACGACGAGCTCGACCTCGCCCCCGGCAAAGTGCGGGTGAAGACCGGCGGCGGTGTCGCCGGACATAACGGGCTCAAGTCGCTGACCGCCCATCTCGGCAACGACTATGTGCGCGTGCGCATCGGCATCGGCCATCCCGGTCATCGCGAGCGCGTCGTTGGCTACGTGATGCACGATTTCGCCAAGGCCGACTATGACTGGCTCGAGCCGTTGCTCGGAGCCATCGCCGACGCCGCGCCCAATCTTGCGGACGGCGCCAACGACAAGTTCCAGACCCAAATCGCCTACCAGACGCAAGCCGATGAGCCCGAGAAGGCGAAGGCGCCCAAGCCCAAAAGGGCTCCTAAGCAAGAGCTGGCCCCTAGGCAACAGCAGGCGCCGAAGCAACAGCAAGCGGCCGGCAAGGCCGAAAAGAAAGCCGAGACACCGGCGAAACAGGGTCCGCTCGCGGGCATGCTTCGCCGCTGGCTCGACTCATAAGGAACAGCAGACAGCATGGGTTTCAAATGCGGCATCGTCGGGCTGCCCAATGTCGGCAAGTCCACCCTGTTCAACGCGCTGACCGAGAGCGCCGCGGCGCAGGCCGCCAATTATCCGTTCTGCACCATCGAGCCCAATGTCGGCGATGTGCCGGTACCCGACCCCCGGCTCGACACGCTCGCCAAGATCGGCAAGTCGGCGCAAACCATTCCGACGCGGCTCACCTTCGTCGACATTGCCGGCCTCGTGCGTGGCGCCTCCAAGGGTGAAGGCCTCGGCAACCAGTTCCTCGCCCATATCCGCGAGTGTGACGCCATCGCCTATGTGCTGCGCTGCTTCGAGGACCCGGACGTGGTCCATGTGGAAGGCAAGGTCGACCCCCTCGCCGACGCCGAGACCATCGAGACCGAGCTGATGCTTGCCGACCTCGACAGCCTCGAGCGCCGCATTCCCACCCTGGAGAAGAAAATCCGCGGCCAGGACAAGGAAGCGAAAGCGACGCTGGCGCTTCTGGAGCGCGCCCTGATCGTCCTGCGCGAAGGCAAGCCCGCCCGCCTCGCCGCTGTCGATGACGAGGACCACGCCGCATTTCGGACGCTCGGCCTCCTCACCTCGAAACCCGTGTTTTATGTCTGCAATGTCGACGAGGCCTCAGCCGCCACCGGCAACGAATACTCAAAGGCCGTCGAGGAACGCGCTAAAATCGAGATGGCAGGCGCCATCGTCATCTCCGCCAAGATCGAGTCAGAGCTCGTCGAGCTCGATGCGGCCGAGCGCAAGACCTATCTCGCCGATCTCGGCCTGCCCGAGCCGGGTCTGAACCGCCTGATCCGGACGGGCTACGCGCTGTTGGATCTCATCACCTATTTCACCGTGGGCCCCAAGGAGGCGCGGGCCTGGACGGTTCCGCAAGGCACCCGCGCACCTCAAGCGGCGGGCGTCATCCACACCGATTTCGAGAAGGGCTTCATCCGCGCCGAAACCACCGCCTATGACGACTATGTGGGCCTCGGCGGCGAGGCGGGCGCCCGCGACGCCGGCAAGCTGCGCCTAGAAGGCAAGGACTATGTCGTGCACGACGGCGACATCCTGCACTTCCGCTTCGCCAACTAATTGCCTGACGGCTTCGCCTTGGTCACCCGCTTGCGTGGTGTGGCAGTCGTCTTCGTTGCCCGCGCTTCGACGATTACCGGTTTCCCCGCTGCGGACATGTTCGCGGGCGGGGTGACGCCCATGGACACATAGACGTTCATCAGCCGCTCCACGCCGCCTTCCGCCGGCCTGATCCAGTCCGCGGGCACGTAGATCAAGGCGCCGCCGAACGGAACCGGCGCCGACGGCACCAGCACGGCGAGATAGCTGTGCTCGCCGATCTGCACCGGCTCGTGCGAGGGCATGAGCGCCAGCACCGCGGCACTCCCCTCCCCGCCGAAGAAGCACCAAACCGGGCTCATGCTCTTGAGGCTATCATCGTCTTCGCCGCGATCCATGATGGCCACGAAGCGCTTGGACAGGTCGTAGACATTGGAGACCAGCGGTATGCGCATCATCAGCAAGTCGAAGCTCCTGGCGATCCACGACCGCAGGCCGGATTCCACCAGGAGCCCGAGCACGAAGATGACGCCCAGAATGATCCCGAGCCCGATGAAATAGGCGACGGTCGATGAGCCGTAGACGTTCAGCCCGAGCGAGGTGATGAGATTGCCGAGGAAGCTGCCGGGCCCCGCATAGCTCGCAACCAGCGAAGCGACCCACGCCGTCACGATCACCGTGACCATGATGGGCAGGAGCGCCAAAACTCCCGACAGGAAAATACGGACGATGCGTCCCACGCGGCCCTCCTTGCTTTTGCGGACGGAGGCTAGCCCATCACGCGCGCCATTGCATCAAACGCGAAATGGCCGGGCAAAGCCCGGCCACATACGCGGAACCTGTAACGGAAAAAGCCTAGCTCGCGCGCTTCAGCGCATCCGCCGCGGCCACCTGGCGCAGGAAGTTCTCCACCGTGTGGCGGAGCTGCTCGGCCTGGCGCGACAGATCGCGGGAGACACCGAGCATTTGCGTCGCCGACTGGCTCGTCTCGTCGACCGCCTTGGTCACGCCCGGCATATGCGCCACCACGTCTTCGGTGCCGCGCGCGGCCTGGCGCACGCTGTGAGAGATCTCGGACGTCGCCGCCGATTGTTGCTGCACGGCGCCGGCGATCTCCTGGGTATTCTTGTTTACATCGCCCATGGTCGTGACGATGGACTGCATCGCATCCACCGCACCACTGGTCGAAGTCTGAATGGCCGAGATCTGTTGCTTGATGTCGTCGGTGGCCTTGGCGGTCTGATCGGCAAGTGTCTTCACCTCGCTTGCCACCACGGCGAAGCCGCGTCCCGCCTCGCCCGCGCGCGCCGCCTCGATGGTGGCATTCAGCGCCAGCAGATTTGTCTGCGCCGCGACGTCTTGGATAAGACTCACCACATCGCCGATGCGCTGAGCCGCGGCTGCCAGCCCCTCGACTTTGAGGTTGGCCATGCGGGCGTTCTCGGTAACCTCGCTGACGATACGGCTTGCGGTGGAGACCCGCGTGCCGATATCGCCGACGGAAACCGCCAGCTCCTCGGCGGTCGCCGCTACCGTCTGCACATTCGCGGACGCTTCGTCCGAGGCCGAGGCCACGGCCGTGACACGTTCGTTGGTATCGGAGGCCACGTTCGACAGCGCACGCGCCGTCTCGTCCATTTGCCGCGCATTGTCCGCGAACGCGCCGAGAATGCCGGCGATCGAGCCGCGGAACTGATGGATGAGCTCTTCGGTCCGCTGCTGCGAGGCAAGCCGCCCTTGAATCTGGCTGTCCTGCTCGCTCTTGTGGCTTTCGCTCCACTGGATGGCATCGGTCTGGAAGGCCTTCAACGCCTTGGCGATACCCCCGATCTCGTCGGAACGCGTGGCATGTGGCACCACGCCATCCATATCCCATTTGGTGAAACGCAGGATGACGTTGTTCAGATCGCGGAGCGCCCGGGTCAGGGTGCCACCCACCGCATATCCAATTCCCGCCCCGAGACCGCAGGCAATGATGAGCGCCAGCAGCAATGCGGCGCCTGTGTTTGGAATCAGGGCCTGGGACGCGAGCGTGGCAATGACGGCCATGAGCGCCGTGGCGGCGAAGGCGAGCGTGATTTTCAGGCGGAGAACCATATGAAATCTCTCAATTTTTAAGCGCGAAACCCGTCCCAGAGACGCGATGGGACGGCCGACACGGCGAATCCCCCGCAAAAAGCGTGTGGGTGAAGACTCTCCGTTTGTAGTTAAAACTCCCTTAGGATCGCCCCCGATTTGGGCGTCCGGCGCAAGAAATTTGCGCGTTGGGGATCTAGCGCAGCGCCGCGGCGATATTTCCGCCGTCCACCGTCTCCACATGGCCGGTCGTCTTGCGCGCTTTGGCGAGTGCCAGGAACGCTTGGCCCACGTCGTCCGCCATGACCTCGGCATGGAGCAGGTTGCCGCTCATATAGTCGGCTTCGGACAGCCCGCGCGCCTTGGAGCGCGCCGCGATCATCTCGTCGGTCAACAAACCGCTGCGGACGCGGTCGGCATTGACGCCGTTGGAGCGGATGCCGTCGGCGCCGTAATCGAGTGCGTATTGGCGCATGAGCAACATGGTCGCGGCTTTTGGCAACCCGTAAGGCCCGAAATTCTGCCCGGGGTTTACGGCCTGCTTGGAGATGTTGAACAGAAGCACGCCACCGGTGTCTTGCTTGAGCATGATCCGCACAGCTTCACGAGCGACTGTCTGATGGGCGAAGAAGTTCAGCTCGAAGCTCTTGCGCAAGGTTTCGTCGGAGACCTCGCCGATGCGGCCCTGCCACGCGGCCCCTGCGTTCGAGACGAGAATGTCGACCCCGCCGAAGCGGTCACAGATCGCGGCGAAAGCACGCGCCACCTGGTCGGGCTTGGTGACGTCGCACGCCATACCCAGCCCCTTCACCGCGGCGGCCGCCTTCCGCGCCGCCTCGCCATCAATATCGAGCAGGGCGACCGCGGCGCCGTCGCCGGCAAGCGCGCGCGCAGTTGCCGCGCCAATGGCGCCGGCGCCGGTCACCAGCGCAACCTGACCGGTGAGCGGCTTGGCGACCTGACCTTTTAGCTTCGCCTGTTCGAGGCTCCAATATTCGAGCGCGAAGAGATCGCTTTCAGGGAGCGGATCATAGCGGCCGATGCCCTCGGCATCGGTCACCACCTTGACCGTGTTCTCGGCGAGATCGCCGGCAATGCTGGCGTCCTTCGCCGTCCGCCCAAGGCCGAAAAGGCCGACACCCGGCACCAAGACCACGCGCGGCATGGCGTCGAGCTTCGTCTTGGTGCCGCCGGCGGCCGCATTCTCACGTTCGAAATAAACGTCGTAATCGGCGATGAACGACGCCACCGCGGCCTTCACGGCGCCGGCGAAGTCATCGAGCTTTCCGGCTTCCGGCGCCGGAACCACCAAGGGCTTGTTCTTGGTACGGATGATGTGATCGGGCGTCACCACGCCACGCTGGCTGTAGGAGGTGAGCTCCGCGCCGTTCACATAGTCGAGGATTTCCGGCCCGGTGCGCAACTCGGCGACGAAGCGGATCGGCTCCACGCCCTCTTTGCGGATGGCGCAGGCGCCGCGCAGGATCGGCGCGATCTCGGCGGCGGTCTCAAGCCTACTGGCAATGTCACCCTTGGGGAACACCACGGGGCGCCCTTGGCGCAAGCGGCTCTCGGCCAGCGACACCATCTCGATCATGCGCTCATAGGCTTCGCGCGCGGTCTCGCCGAAGGTGAAGATGCCGTGCTTGTGGAGGATCAGCCCCTCGACATCGGGCTTCTCATCGAACACCTCCGCGGCCGCCTTGGCGAGGCCGAAACCCGGCGCGATGTAGGGGACGATGCCCATGCGGCCGTCATAGACCTCGCGCGCCAGCGCCTCGCCGTCGGGCTGATCGACGAGCGACAGCACCGCGGCGGCGTGGGTGTGATCCACAAATTTGTGCGGCAGGAAAGCGTGGAGCAGCGTTTCGACCGACGGGTTCGGCGCGGAGGCGTCGAGCAGGTTGAGGCGCTGCATGTTGACCATCGCCTCGTCGGACAATTCCTCGAGCGCGCGCATCTCCCGCAACGGGGCGAGCTTCACCTCGGGCAGGCCCCAAGGCTCCATATCGGCCATGTCCGCGCCGGAGCCCTTGACCGCGATGACCTCGTGCTCCCGGCCGAGGTCGTCAGTGGCCTTGGTCTTTACCGAGGTGTTGCCGCCCCCGTGCAGGACCAGCAGCGGTTCGCGGCCGATCAGGCGCGTGGTGTAGACGCGAAGAGCGATGTCCTCATTGACGCCCTCGGCGCCATGGGTCTGGATCGTGGCTTTTGCGGTTTCGTCGTTCCATTGGCTTTGCATGGCGCGGGTTTTGGCAAGTTTCGCCCCGCCCGGCAAGGACAGAGGACCTTTTCGGCCCTGCGGCGAAAAATCCTCATTTCCGCCTCGGTCGGATACCGATTCGCAACATATTTCCATGAATTATAGGAAGTTAGGGGCGTATCTGGATGAGGGAAGTCAAAGGTGGGTAGTTTCCATAACGCGTATCGGCCCGAGCGCCATTACATGCGTGGTCCTGGGCCCAAATGGCATGCCAAGCACACGGGCTCGCTGGTCGCCGCCGCGAGCCTCCAGCCTGCGGTCAGCGCAAGCGTACCGCGCGCCGGGGCAATAGCGCACAGCGCTGTGGTGACCTGGATTGCACCGACCGCGGCAGCCGCCGTCCTCGGCTTCATGGCCGTGATGGTGCTGGCCTAGGGCATTTTGGACGCACGACGCGATGAGGGCGCGGAGTCAGAGCCCGCGCGCGCGCCGCCTTATCCGTTCCTCAACCCCTGAACGCATAAAGTCTTGAATTCATGGGGTTCCCTTTTGGGGAACCGATCCCCACCTTTTAGGTTTGCTGAGGGAGGGGGAGAAACCCCTAACACTCGAGGTAAACGCCCATGCGCGGAATACTCTTCATGGCCCTGGCGGGCCTCATCGCCGTCTTCGCCGTCGCCAGCCCCAAGCCTGCGTCGGCCCTGCCTGCTGCCGCGGCGCTGAATTACAGCCACGCCAGCGGCGACCTGATCGAGGTCAAGCGGTATTACAAGAAGCGCCGCTACTACAATCGCGGGCGCTACTACAATCGTGGCCGCTACTACAATCGTGGGCGCTACTACAATCGCGGGCGCTACTACGGCGGACCTCGCTACCGGTACAACAGGCCCTACTACTATCGCCGCCCGGGCGTCAGCATCTGGCTCGGCTGGTAGACTGATCTGATCTGATTTTCGAGGCGCGGGGGATCGACCCCGCGCCTTTTTTATTCGCGGATCACCACGAGGCGGTCGGTGCCCGACTCCGCGCCCCACATCTCACCCGGGCGCCCGAGCACTTGGCGCACGGCAGCGCCTTCCTTGTTGCTTGGGAAGCTTTCGAAGGTCTCGGTCTCCGGATCGAAGCTGAGGATCGCGTTGGCGCCGAAATCGCTGATCCAGACAATGTCGCGATCGTCCACGAAGACGGCATAGGCGTGGGGCTCGTCCCCGGGCAACGCATAGACCGTCCAGGTCTTTGCCTCGGGATCGTAGAGGCTGAGATTGCCGGCGTTCCATTCGCTGACCCACAGGCGGCCCTTGGAGTCCGACCACACCCGCCGCGTGCCGACGCCTTCGCCCTTGGGCTCAATCACAGTGGTCTCGCCCGTCTCGAGATCCGGCTTGCCGAGAAACGAGCCCGCGAGCGACACATAGTAGATCTCACCGGTCGGGGTCGCGGCGATGCCGTAAGGCCCCCGTCCCTTCGGCGACTTCCAGACATCCATTTTGCCGGTCTTGGGATCGAGCCGCCCATAGAAGCCGGTCTGCCCGGTGAACCAGATACGGCCCTCGCCATCGAAGGCGGCCGTATTCATGTTGGCGTTGCTGGCGGCCTCGGGCAGCGGAAAGATTTCGACCTTTTCGGTCTTGCCATCGACACGCACCATGGCGTTGAGCCCGCCGTCGGTGACCCAGGCATCGCCATTCGGCCCGACGATGACGCCATGGGGGCGTGAGCCTTCACCCAGCGGAACGCGGGCGATCTTGCCCGTCTTGGGATCGAGCCGGCCGAGTGCGCCTTTGTGCTGGGCCGTATACCAGACCGTGCCGTCGGGGGCCGGCGCCACGTCATGGGGATGGTCGCCCGGACCCAAATCGTAATATTGGACCTCCGCAGCATGCGCCGGGGCAAGACCGACAACAAGACCGACAACGAGGCCCACAAGAAGCGTGAGCGCGAGGCCCGCGAAGAAGGGGTGATGTGATCGCATGGGGCGAAGCCTAATGCGGGATTGTGTACGCCAAAAGGCCAACTAAGCGGCCGCCTGCTTGCGCTGCTCCGGAAAGAGCAGCCGTAAGCCGTCTTCGGTTGCCGGTGTCACCCCGCGCTCGGTGATGAAGCCGGTGACGAGCCGCGCCGGCGTCACGTCGAAGGCGTAGTTCGCAGCAGAGCTGCCCTCCGGCGCGATCGCGACCGTGGCGACTGTGCCATCCGGCAACTGGCCCGTCATATGCGTCACCTCACGCGCGTCACGCTCCTCGATCGGAATGGCGCTGCCATCGCTGAGGCTCCAGTCGATGGTCGAATGGGGCAAGGCCACGAAGAACTGGACGCCGTTGTCGCGTGCGGCGAGCGCCTTCAGATAGGTCCCGATCTTGTTGGCAACGTCGCCATTCGCCGTGGTGCGGTCGGTGCCGACAATGCACAGATCGACGAGCCCGTGCTGCATCAGGTGGCCGCCGGCGTTATCGGCGACGATAGTGTGCGGCACGCCATGCGCGCCAAGCTCGAACGCCGTCAGTGAGGCGCCCTGATTGCGCGGCCGCGTCTCATCCACCCAGACATGGACGGCAAGGCCCTCGTCGTGGGCGCGATAGATCGGCGCGAGCGCCGTGCCCCAGTCCACGGTGGCAAGCCATCCGGCGTTGCAATGGGTGAGGATGTTCACCGGCGCGCCACGCTTTTTTTCGGAATGCGCCTTGATCAGACCAACGCCGTGCTCGCCGATCTTCCGGCAGGTCTCCACATCCTCGTCGCAGATCTCAGCCGCGCGCGCGAAGGCGGCGGCCACACGGGCGCCTTGCGGCAGCGCCTTGAGTTCCCTCTTCATCTCATCGAGCGCCCAGGCCAGATTGATTGCTGTGGGCCGCGTCGCCGCGAGCCCTTCACAGGCCCGGCCGAGGCCTTCGTCAGAGGCATCCGCCCGCATGGCGAGCGCCACCCCATAGGCGGCCGTGGCCCCGATCAGCGGCGCCCCGCGCACCTGCATGGAGGAGATGGCGTGGGCCGCGTCTTCCAGCGTCTTGAGCGGGACGATCTCGAGCGCGAAGGGCAGCTTGGTCTGGTCGATGATCTCGGCCGAGACGCCGTCTTCGCCGAGCCAGATGGTGCGGTAGGGTTTGCCGTCGATATTCATGGATGTGCCTTAGCACACCCGGCCGCCCAAGTTGAGAGCCCTACTCGCCCTCGAAGGAGATCAGCGTGTGGCACTCCACACCAAGCTCGGCGAGGCGCGCGCAGCCGCCGAGATCCGGCAGGTCGATGACGAAGGCGGCGCCCACCACCTCGGCTCTCAAGCGCCGCAACAGCTTCACGGCAGCCACGGCGGTACCGCCGGTCGCGATCAAATCGTCGACGAGCAGCACCGGCTCACCCGGGCTCAGAGCGTCTTCGTGGATTTCGATGACATCGACCCCGTATTCCAGCTCGTAGTCCTCGCCGATGGCCTTATGCGGCAGCTTGCCCTTCTTGCGGATCGGCACGAAGCCGCAGCGCAGGCGGTCGGCGGCAGCCCCACCGAGGATGAACCCCCGCGCCTCGATACCGGCGACCGATTCCACCCGCTGATCGTGGAACGGCGCGACCAGCCTCTCAACCGACGCACGGAAGCCCGACGGGTGGCCGAGCAGCGTGGTGATGTCGCGAAACATGATCCCGGGCTTCGGATAATCGGGAATCGTCCGCACGAGACCCTTGAGGTCGATATCTGTCAGGTTCATGCGGGGTCTCTAGCCGTTCAGGACCCGGCCCGCAACCGCATCGAGCTTTTTCAGGAGCTCGGGATCGCGCGCTTCCGGCGCGGTGATGATCGCGGTATCCAGCGCCCGGTCCGAACCGATCGGGCACGGCTCATGCTCACGCGGGAAGTCCCGCGCCAGCCGCACCACGAGACCGGCCGCCTTCTCCGCATTGGCTATGAGCACGCGGACAATGTCTTGCACTGTGACCGCCTCGTGATCGGGATGCCAGCAATCGAAGTCGGTGACCATGGCGACCGTGGCGTAGCAAAGCTCCGCCTCGCGGGCGAGCTTGGCTTCCGGCAGATTGGTCATGCCGACGACAGAGTAGCCGAGCCCTTTATAGGTAAGGCTCTCGGCGAGCGTGGAGAATTGCGGCCCCTCCATGCACACATAGGTGCCCTCGCGGGCCACGGAGATCTTCTCGGCGTCCGCGGCTTCCGCGATATGCATACGCAGACGAGGGGACGTCGGATGCGCCATGGAGACATGGGCGACACAGCCGGTGCCGAAGAACGACGTGGCACGGTTATGGGTGCGGTCCACGAACTGATCGACAATGACGAAGGTGCCCGGCGGCAGCTCTTCCTTGTAGGAGCCGCAAGCCGACAGCGAGATGAGATCGGTGACGCCGGCGCGCTTCATCACGTCGATATTGGCGCGGTAATTGATGTCGGTGGGGGAAAGCCGGTGGCCCTTGTCGTGGCGCGACATGAACACGATGGGCAGCCCATCGATATCGCCGATCCGCACCGCCGCGGACGGCGCGCCCCAGGGACTCGCGATCTGCTCCTCGCGGACGTTCTGAAGCCCGGGCAGCTCGTAAAGGCCCGAGCCGCCGATGATGCCGAGCACCGCTTTCGTCATGGAAGTCCCCTTTGACGGCTGATCACTCGCCGATGTGCATGTAGACCACGGCCCAGACATGACTGCCGCGATGATCCTCGCCCACCGTCTCGCCTTCCGCGCGCGTGTTGACCAGCCAGAGCGGCCCCTGCTGCCCGATGCCCAATGGTACGCCGTCGGCCTCCAGCGCGAGAATGTAATCGGAGCCGTCGATGTCTTCCGGAAGCAGATAGCCGGTATAGCCATCCGCCGCGACGAACGTGGTCTTCACCTTCGCCGCTTCGATGAGCCCCAGCACCTCGCTCAGAAGTGGCCCCGTGAAGGTCGCCTCCTTCTCGAACTCGATGGGCTTGATCGTCACCGTGCCTTGCGGCAGCGCACGCAACATGGCGAGATTGAAGGCGAAGCCATGTTTGAAGTCGGCCTTGAGCGAGGCCAGCAGGCTATCGCGCTTGGGATCGAGGGCTCCACGATTGGGCTTGCCCACGAAGCCGCCCACGGTGAGCACCACCATGTCTTCGGGCTTGATGTCTCCGGGCTTGGGGGCATCGTCGGCAGCGAACGCCGGAAGGCTCAGGAGCGCGGCGAGAAGGGCAACCCAGACGCGCTTCATCGGCGGCCTCTACGCTTGGTGCGTGCCATCGCGGCGGTGCAGGCGCGCCCAGACGGCTCGCTTGGAGAAATACATGATCCCAGCAAACACGATGAGGAAGATCATGATCCGCGCGCCGACTTTGTACCGTTCCTCGAGCTTCGGTTCCGCCGTCCACATGAGGAAAGCGGAGACGTCTCGCGCGTAGTTGTCGACCGTGGGCTTGGTGCCGTCGGTATAGGGAATGACGCCGTCCACCAAAGGATTCGGCATGGCAATCTGATGCCCCGGGAAGGCTTTGTTGTACTGCATGCCTTGGGTCATGTGGAATTCGGCGGGCGGCTTCGCGTAGCCGGTCAGCAGCGCGTAGATATAGTCCGGACCACCCGGCCGCGCCTTCGCCATCACCGAAAGATCCGGCGGCAGCGCGCCGTTATTCACCACCCGCGCCGCCTGGTCGTTGGCGTAAGGCGAGCGGAAATGATCGGACGGACGGCCCGGCCGCTCAAACATCTCACCCTTGTCGTTGGGCCCGTCGGTCACCTGCGCTTGCGCCGCGAGAATCTCGATCGCCTTCGGCGAGAAGCCGGGGCCGCCGGACTCGCCGAGATTGCGGTACGACAAGAGCCGCATGGAATGGCAATTCGCGCAGATCTCCTTGTAGACGCGATACCCGCGTTGGAGCTGCGCCTTGTCGAAACGGCCAAAGGGCGGCGCAAACGACCAATCCTGCGCCTTGATGACGGGCCCATGGCCATTGCCGGGCTCCTCGGCAAGAGCCAGGCTCGGGATGCTCAGCGCGAGCACAAAAGCGGCGGCGGTGCGCACAGCACTCATCATGCCGCTCCCTCGCGCGCAGGCTCCTGCGCCACGTGTGGCGGCGCCTCCGCCGGATGCGAACCCTGGGGTCCAAGCACGGATTGCGTGATGCTGCCGGGAAGCTTCTTAGGCCGCTCGATGAAGCCGAGAATCGGCATGAGCACCAGGAAGAACCCGAAATAGTAGATGGTGCACACACGCCCGAAGAACAGATACCAGCCATCCGGTGCTTGCGAGCCGAGATAGCCAAGCGCCAGGCAATTGACGACAAACAGCCAGAAGAACCATTTGTAGATCGGCCGGTAGCTCGTCGAGCGGATGCGCGAGGTATCGAGCCACGGCACGAAGAACAAGACGCCGATCCCGCCGATCAATCCGATCACGCCGAACAGCTTGTTCGGGATGGCGCGCAGGATCGCGTAGAACGGCAGGAAGTACCACTCCGGCACGATATGCGGCGGCGTCTGCAGCGGATTGGCCGGAATGTAGTTGTCCGGATGGCCGAGGAAGTTCGGCGCGTAGAACAGCAGGCCCGCGAACAGGATCAAGAACAGCACGAGCGCGAAGCCATCCTTGATCGTGTAGTACGGATGGAAGGGGATCGTATCCTTCGCCGATTTCACATCGACGCCCGTGGGGTTGTTGTTGCCGGGCACGTGCAGCGCCCAGATATGCAAGATCACCACGCCCGCGATCACGAAGGGGAGCAGGTAGTGGAGCGCGTAGAGCCGGTTCAGAGTCGGACCGCCCACCGAGAACCCGCCCCAGATCCATTCCACCAACGAGGTACCAAGCCCCGGGATCAGCGCATCGAGCGATGAGAACAAATTGGTAATCACCGTCACCGCCCAGAAGCTCATCTGCCCCCACACGAGCGAATAGCCCATGAAGGCGGTGGCGATCATGAGCAGGAGGATCAGCACGCCGAGAATCCACAAGATCTCGCGCGGGGCCTTGTACGAGCCGTAATAAAGCCCGCGGAAGGTGTGGATGTAGACGGCGAGGAAGAACATCGAAGCGCCGACCGCGTGCGCGTAGCGCAGCAGCCAGCCCCAATTCACGTCGCGCATGATCTTCTCGACCGAGTCGAACGCGCCGTCCGCCGTCGGCACGTAATGCATGGCGAGCACGATACCGGTCACCATCTGCACCGCGAGCATGAAGGTGAGGATGCCGCCGAAGGTCCACCAATAGTTCAGGTTGCGCGGCGTGGGAAAGACCAGGAACTGGTCGTGCATCATCCGCGGGATCGGCATGCGCGCGTCGAACCATCTCTCGATGCCGGTCGACGGCGTGTAGGTCGAAGGATGCGACATGGCTTCGCCCTACCCGATCTTGATTTTGGTGTCGGAGGTGAACTCGTAGGGCGGGATGTACATGTTCTGCGGCGCCGGCCCGACGCGAATCCGGCCCGCCGTGTCGTACTGCGAGCCGTGGCACGGGCAGAACCAGCCCCCATACTCCCCCTTGTAGTCGCCGACCGCCTGCCCCTTCGGAATGCAGCCGAGATGGGTGCAGATGCCGATCATCACGAGCCACGGCTCACGCTCCGCCGCGGCGCGGTTGACGTCGGTGGCGGGCGCGTCGTCCGGCAGGTTGGCGTTGCGCGCCAGCGGATCGGGCAGGCTGTCGACCTTAATGTCTTTGCCCTCCTCAACCTCCTTCGCCGTGCGATGGCGAATGAAGATCGGCTTGCCGCGCCACATCACCGTAATGGCCTGGCCCTCCTCGATGGGGGCAAGGTCAACGTCGGTGCTGGCCAGCGACAGCGTCGAGGCGTCGGGGTTCATCTGATCGAGCAGCGGCCAGAGCATCGCCGCGCCGCCGATCGCAGCAAACGCGCCGGCGCCGATCAGGATCACGTCGCGGCGCGACGGATCATCATCCGCAAGAAGGGAGGGGTCGGTAGAACTATCGGGATTGGCCACGGGCCAAAAGCTCCTGACGATTGAAGGAGCCGAAGAGAGCAATGCCCAGCCTCTCGGCTCTCAGCCGGCAACAGTCGCGCCGAACTTCTGTTATTGCCTCTTCAGATGCCAAAAAACCGGCATGATCGGTGCCGTTTTTCTGGCATTGCTTCTCCAGGTTGTCCAGCGCCCACACCCGCCCATAACATGGGCAAATTGGCGCACGCGATGGGGAACCAACAGCTAGCACGGGCCGGAGTGCGTATGAGTTGATCCCTGTCAAAGCCGCTGATCGCTCCGCGCGATGCCATTCCCCACCCGAAGCAGCTATAGGGAGGCGCTTTGGTTGAGCGCCTCCCGCCAAAGAGCCAATGGACATGAAGACAGACGAGAAGACAGACAAACAGTCAGACGCTGGAGCGCCGATCGGCGATTTCGAGGCCAATCAGGACCGCGCCAGGCTCTGGTTCGAAACCTTGCGGGACCAGATGCTGGCAGCCCTCGAGGCGCTCGAAGACGCAGCCCAAGATGCGCCAGGCTGCGCGGGCAAGGAGGCCGGCCGCTTCACGCGGCAGCCCTGGACCCGCGAGGACGGCGGCGGCGGGATGATGTCTCTGATGTCGGGCCGCGTGTTCGAGAAGGTGGGCTGCCACACCTCGACCGTTCACGGCGAATTTCCGAAAGAGTTCGCCGGTCAAATCCCCGGCGCGGACGAAGATCCGCGCTTCTGGGCGTCCGGCATGTCCTTCATCGCCCATCCGACCAATCCAAATGCACCGACCGGCCATATGAACACCCGTATGGTGGTCACATCGAAGGGCTGGTTCGGCGGCGGCGGCGACCTGACCCCGGTGCTCAATCGCAGGCGGACCCAAGAGGACCCAGATTCGCAAGCTTTTCATGCCGCTATGCAGGCCGCCTGCGAGGGCCAGCCATCGGCCGACTATCCCCGCTTCAAGGCCTGGTGCGATGAGTATTTCTACCTCGCCCACCGCAAGGAGCCGCGCGGCATTGGCGGCATCTTCTACGATTATCTGAACACGGGCGACCTCGAGGCGGACTTCGCCTTCACCCAAGAAGTCGGCAAAAGCTTCGTCGCCGTCTATCCGGAGATCGTGCAGCGGAACATCGGCACACCTTGGACCGACGCAGACCGCGAGGAGCAGCTGATCCGCCGCGGACGCTATGTGGAATACAATTTGCTCTACGACCGGGGCACGATTTTTGGGCTGAAGACCGGGGGCAATGTCGAGGCGATCCTGTCCTCCATGCCGCCGCTGGTCAGGTGGCCTTAGCTTCAGCCCCCTACCCCCGCACGCCGGCATACATCAGGGGCGCGGAGACGGTGGCGGTGGTTTCCAGCGAGGTCGCGGTGCCGAGGCGGGCGCCGAACATCGGCGCGTCGTAGGCCATGCGGGCCATGAACATGGCCAGCGCGGTAAGCACCAGGACCGTAACGATTTTCCCCATCTCCGCTCCCCTTCCTTCGGCATCGGCGGCGCGTTTTCGCGCTCACCTGATGCTTGGTTTAGGGTTTGGCGGCTGAACCCAATCTGAGGCGGCCGTTCATCTGCCGTTTAGGTTGGGCTTTCGGCGGCAAGTTCTAACTTGCCAAGGTGTTCGGCATCGCTCATCTTCTTGGGACCGGGCGCCCAAGGCTTTGGGCGCGGACTTGGACGACGGCAAGTGAACTATCGCGGCTCTACAGCACGACGACCTTTCCTGACATCTCAAGACGACGAGGGTCTCCCGCTCGCGGGTAGGCCAACGGCCCGTTATGCAAACTTCGAAACGGGAAAGGATTCCCCCAAATGTCTCGTGTGAACGGCATAGTGAAATTCTTCAACCACACGCGCGGCTTCGGCTTCATTCAGCCGGAAGACGGCAGCAAGGACGTTTTCGTCCATGCCTCAGCGCTCGAGCGCTCCGGCATTCCGCCCCTCAATGAGGGTGACAAGGTCTCCTTCGAGATCGAGGACGACCGCCGCGGCCGCGGCAAGCAGGCTGCCAACGTGCAGCTCGCATAAAGCTTTTCAGCGATCGCTGACCTTGAAAACCGCCGGGCCCCGCCCGGCGGTTTTTTCATGAGGGCCAGGGTTTCATTGCGGCCAGGGCTTCATGGCGACCAGGTGAGGAGCCCGACCACCGCGCCCGTGAGGCACGTGGCAAGCGTGCCCGAAATGATCGATTTCGGCGCGAGCGCGACGATCTCAGGTCTCCGCTCCGGCACCATGGTGGAAAGCCCGGCCATGAGAATGCCGAGACTGCCGAAATTGGCGAAGCCGCACAGCGCATAAAGCATGATCAGCCGGGAGCGATCAGACAGCGCCTCGGCCGGCAGCTCCGACAGCCGCACATAGGCGACGAGCTCCGTGAGGATGGTCTTGATGCCCATCAACTCGCCGCCGGTCAGCGCCTCGCGCCACGGCATGCCCATCAGCCAGCAGACCGGCGCCATGACGTAGCCGAGCAGGCGTTGGAGCGTGATCGCTTCGCCGCCGATCTCCGGCAACAGGCCGAGCCCCGCATTGACGAGATGAACCAGCGCGATCAGCACGATCAGCATGGCGATAATGCTGAGCAGCAGCTCGAGTCCGACGGCCGTGCCCTTGACGATGGCGTCGACCGTGCTCGAAGCAACCGGCTCCGGCGGGTGAAGCGTGGCCTCGGTGCGCCCCGCTTCGACCTCGGGCACCATGATCTGGGATATGACGACCGCGGCCGGCGCGCTCAGCACCGAAGCGACGATCAATTGTCCGGCAGCGTCGGGCACGGCGGCTGACAGGATGGTCGCGTAAAGCACGAGCACCGTGCCCGCGATGCTCGCCATGCCGCCCGTCATCACCAGGAACAGCTCGGACCGCGACAACCGGGAGAGATAGGGGCGGATGAACAGCGGCGCCTCCACCATGCCGACGAAGATGTTGGCGGCGGTGGCGAGGCCCGCCGCGCCGCCGATCCGCATGGTCCGCTCAAGCACCCAGGAGAAGCCCTTCACGACGACCGGCAGGATGCGCCAATAAAACAGAACCGTCGTGAGCACGCTCGTCACCAGCACGATCGGCAGGGCCTGAAACGCCAGCACGAAATCCGAACCCGGCGTCTTCGGATCGAAGGGCAGCGGGCCGCCGCCGAGATAGCCGAAGACGAAGGCCGTGCCGGCGCGGCTGGCTTCCGCAACCGCGATAAAGGGCGCGTTGGCGAGCGCGAAGAACGCAGCGACCGGCGGCAGTTTCAGGCATAGCAGCGCGAGCGCGATTGTGACGCCAACACCGAGCACCGCGTGGCGCACCGAGACGGCGGCGTGTCGCTCGCTCAACGCGAAAGCAAGGCCGAGCAGTGCCAGCACGCCCAGGCCCGATTGCATTGTCAGCACCCCCGCCCCTCTTTGTCCGAATCTTCAGCCCCGGCGAGCTTAGACACGTTTCCGGCGCCGCGCCAAAGACCCACCGCCGCACGCCGTTTCCCATGCGTGACCCGAAACTTAAGCCCCCCAAAAACCGTTCAGGCACGGTTCATCTTGGCGGCTCTAAATTGCCTCAAAGCGGGGGCAAAAATCTCGCTTCACCCTATCCCTGGGGAACCCCTCCATCTGTGAGACGCGCCCTGGCGCCTCACGTTTAAGGAACGCAAACGATGGGTAAGACAACCTTCACAGCACTGATTGCTGCGCTTGTCGGGCTCATGGCCCTGACACTGGCCGCACCGGCGGAAGCCGGCCGTGGCTATGGAAATGGCTGGAAAGGCGGCGGCGGTGGCCGCTACGTCCAGAACAACTATTATGGTGGCCGTGGCGGCGGTTATTATGGCCGACGTGGCGGCGGCGGCTACAACGCCTTGGGCGCCGGGCTTATCGGCTTCGGCGTTGGCGCCATCGTCGGCAGCGCGCTCACCCCGCGCGAGGTCTATGTGGTGCCACCGCCCCCGCCGCCCCAGCCCGTCTATACGCGCGCCGGCTACGGACCGCCGGCCTGGACGCCTGACTGGTACACGTATTGCTACTCACGCTACCGGAGCTTCAACCCGAATACCGGCACGTTCGTCGGGTATGACGGCTACGAGCGCCTTTGCCGCTAGCGCAACAGACGCGCAAAAGCATATGCGGCCCGTCGGAATCAGTTCTGGCGGGCCGTTGCTTTGGTGTCACAGCGGGCCCTGGGAACGCGCCATGCGCGCGCTTCCGCTGCCCCGCCAAAATCCTCTTAACCTACGGTTTTGACGAGGTGTTTACCCCTGCGTCAACTGGGCCCGCGCCACGGTCCCTTTGTGCCTTGAACGTGTCCCCGCGACGGCGCAAAATTGTCGCGCTCCGAGATGAGTCCAACGCGCGGCCACAATGTGCTTGCCGGTCGCCGTATCTTTATGTCTAGAGGAAACAAAGGACTCTTGAAGGCTCATGACATCGATTACCGCCGAACCCGAGATCAAAGAAACCTCCCGCGACCAGCCGAACGCTCCCGCCGACCGGGACGCGCTTCTGAAGATCAGACCCTATCAGGGCATGGTGGCCTGGCCGACCGTGATCCTCGCCGCGGGCATCGCCGCCTCCTTCGCGCTCGTTTGCACGCTCGGCACCATCGGCATCATCCCACTATGGCTCGGCCTGATCCTCAACACGCTGATCCTCTACGCCGATCAGACGCCGCTGCATGAGGCGTGTCACGGCAACATCGCCGGCAAGGATTCAAAGTGGCTGTGGCTGAACCATCTCGTCGGCTATGTCTGCGGCACGATGCTGCTGCATGAGTACAAAGCCTTCCGCTACATGCATCTGGCTCACCACCGCGACACCAACGATCCCGAACTCGATCCGGATCACTGGGTGGCGGTGGAGGGGCCGTTCCGGGTGGCGTGGCGCTGCCTGACCATCGTGTTCTGGTATCATCAGTTTTTCTGGAAGCACATCGCCTTCCACGCCCACATCCCGGGCATGCGACCGCTGGCCCTGCACATCGTCGTCATGCACGCGCTCTACTATGGGCTGGCACTGGGTCTGTCGGTGATGGGCTATTGGCGCGAAGTCCTGATGCTGTGGATCTTCCCCCACATCCTCGCCTCGGCGCTGATCATCTACTTCTTCGCCTATCTCACCCATAAGCCCCACGAGATTCACGAGCGCTATCGCGACACCAACATCTTCTGGGTGCGCGGCAAGATCATCGAGCCGATCGTGAACTGGCTCTATTTGTTCCAGAACTTCCACCTGATCCATCACCTCTTCCCGCGGATCCCGTTCTACCTCTACGGCAACGCCTTCCGCGATCTGAAGCCGGTCTTGGATCGGGAGCAGGCGCATATCTACGAATACGACTTCGGACCTCACCAGGAGAGGGTCCGGTCGGCGCGCTAGGAAGCGCGCAAGAGAGGGCATCGAGATGCGTCATGGCCGGGCTTGCCCCGGCCATGATCGTTTCAGGAGCGCGCTAGCTACCTTGCTCAAAGGTGAGGTCGGCGGGTGAGATCAGCACCGAGAATTGCTGGCACCAGATCACCACGCTCGGGAACTGCTTGAGATCCACGCCCGCGGGGATCGCGTAGTTCTGACTGCCCTTGAACGCACGCAAGCGTCCCAGATCCACATACATCGTGTCGGTGACGTCGCTCGAGGTGCGGATCTCCGCCTTCGGCACCAGATAGACGTGGAAGTCGGGCCCCGGCCCCACTTCGAAGTCCTCGCCGAGGAACACGGTCCTGGGATAGACGCTGACCGTGCCCTTGCCGTAATGGACCGGATCGTTGGGATTGGGCTGAATGAACGTGCCTTTGGCCACGACTTGGCCGCTCTCCGACCGGCTCAGCGTCTCCATCGCGTCCGGCGGCGGGAAGATATACGGGAAGAAGAAGATGCCGAGAACGAAGCCGAACACCAAGCCAAGCAGGCCGCCGGCAAGAAATCCCTTCAACCATCGCCACATATCGCGCCTCCCAGTGCCCGAAGAGCTTAGGAGCTTGCCATGGCAGGGTTATGATAGCGAGCGCTTGGCAGCGCTCAATGCAGCCGTAGCTCGCCTTCCACGAAGCTGAACTCCGTCGGCGAGATTAGCTTCCTATGCGCCACGCGCACCCGGTAAAGCGGCCCCTCGAGATTGGCGTTCCAAAAATCCAGAAAATCCGTGAGCTTGGGAAAGCGCGGCGCCAGGTCGTAGTCCTGCCAGACATAGCTCTGAAGCAGCTTCTTATGGTCGGGCAGGCGGTAGAGAATCTCGGCGGTGGTGAGCGAAAACCCCTCGATTTGGCGAACGAAACCCTGGTCCCCTGCTGGCATGGCTCAAGTCCCTCGTGATCAACCTTTTTGGTTTTATCAATGCTAATCGCGGGATTCGCTTGCGTCTACAAATTTTCGCCAGTTGAATCAGTGCCTTGGCAGCACACCGAACATACTGCTAACGATTCCTGGCACTCTCGCCTTGAAAGTGCCAAACGCTGAATCTACATAGCTTTGGTGCGCTCCCGGTCCAGGGGGCCGACCCAACTCATGAAAATTTGCCCGAAGGAGAACGCAAGATGAAGTTTCGTCCACTGCATGATCGCGTCGTAGTGCGTCGGATCGACGAGGACGAACGGACCAAAGGCGGCATCATCATCCCGGACACCGCGAAGGAAAAGCCCCAGGAAGGCGAGATTGTCGCCGTGGGCCCCGGCGCGACCGACGAGAAGGGTCATGTCCAGCCCCTCGACGTGCGGCCCGGCGACCGCGTGCTGTTCGGCAAATGGTCCGGCACCGAGGTCAAGATCGACGGCGAGGACGTGCTCATCATGAAGGAGAGCGACATTCTCGGCGTGCTCGAACAGTCGGTTGCCAAGAAGAAAGCCGCGTAACCACCTCAAAATGAATTCCCTGCCACCCCTGGGGTTGCCGCAGAAGCGGGACCGTGGGGTCGGCTCACAGGAGTAGAAAGAATGTCTTCCAAGGAAGTGAAGTTTGGCCAAGACGCCCGCGAGAAGATGCTCAGGGGTGTCGACATCTTGGCCAATGCGGTCAAGGTCACGCTCGGCCCCAAGGGCCGCAACGTCGTGCTCGAGAAATCCTTCGGCGCTCCCCGCATCACCAAGGACGGTGTGACGGTCGCCAAGGAGATCGAGCTCGAGGACAAGTTCGAGAACATGGGCGCCCAGATGTTGCGCGAGGTCGCCTCCAAGACCGCCGACGAGGCGGGTGACGGCACCACCACCGCCACGGTGCTCGCTCAGGCCATCGTCAGGGAAGGCGCCAAGTCCGTGGCCGCCGGCTCCAACCCCATGGACCTGAAGCGCGGCGTGGATCTCGCCGTCTCCAAGGTCATCGAGGCCCTGAAGGAGAAGTCCAAGAAGGTCACCTCCAACGAGGAGATCGCCCAGGTCGGCACCATCTCCGCCAATGGCGACCAGGAGATCGGCCGCTTCATCTCCGAGGCCATGCAGAAGGTCGGCAATGACGGCGTCATCACCGTCGAGGAGGCTAAGAGCCTCGGCACCGAGCTCGAAGTGGTCGAGGGCATGCAGTTCGACCGCGGTTACATCTCGCCCTACTTCATCACCGACGCCGACAAGATGCGCGTCGAGCTCGAGAACCCCTACATTCTCATGGACGAGAAGAAGCTCTCCAACCTTCAGTCCATGCTGCCGCTGCTCGAAGCGGTGGTGCAGTCGGGCCGGCCGCTCCTCATCATCGCCGAGGACGTCGAAGGCGAGGCTCTGGCCACGCTCGTGGTCAACAAGTTGCGCGGCGGCCTGAAGGTCGCGGCGGTGAAGGCGCCGGGCTTCGGCGATCGACGCAAGGCCATGCTTCAGGACATCGCGGTCCTGACGGGCGGTCAGGTGATCTCCGAGGACCTCGGCATCAAGCTCGAGAACGTCACCCTCGACATGCTCGGCCAGGCGAAGAAGATCGTCATCACCAAGGATGACACCACCATCGTCGATGGCGCCGGCAAGAAAAAGGATATCGAGGCGCGCGTCGCCCAGATCCGTCAGCAGATCGAGGATACCAGCTCGGACTACGACCGCGAGAAGCTGCAAGAGCGGCTGGCCAAGCTCGCCGGCGGCGTTGCCGTGATCAAGGTCGGCGGTGCCACCGAGATCGAAGTGCGGGAGCGGAAGGATCGTGTCGACGATGCGTTGAATGCGACCCGCGCGGCCGTCGAGGAAGGTATCGTTCCCGGTGGCGGCGTGGCGCTTCTGCGCGCCGTGAAGGTGCTCGACACCCTCAAAGGCGCCAACGACGACCAGAGAATCGGCATCAACATCGTGCGCCGCGCCCTTCAGGCGCCGCTGCGCCAAATCGCCGAGAATGCCGGCGAAGACGGCGCCGTGGTCGTGGGCAAGATCCTCGACAAGGAAGAGTACAACTTCGGCTACAACGCCGCGACCGGCGAATATGGCAACCTGGTCAAGCAGGGCGTCATCGATCCGGCCAAGGTTGTGCGGACCGCGCTCCAGGATGCGTCGTCCATCGCCGGGCTGCTCATCACCACCGAGGCCATGGTGGCCGAGCTGCCGAAGAAGGGTGCTCCCGCCATGCCTGGCGGAGACATGGGTGGCATGGGCGGTATGGGCGGCATGGGCTTCTAGGTCGCGTAGCGTTCAGTTGCGTATGCGTCGGTAAGCGTAGGTTGCGTCGCGTAAGTTGCGTCCCTGCGTAGAAGTACCCCCAGAGTATTGAGCCGCGCCCTCCCTGGGGCGCGGCTCTTTTCTTATGTGCGGCCCTAGGCTCTCGGCTATCGTCATGGCCGACCGGGCATGACCAGGAGACGCGTGTGGTTGCCAAGGACAAACAACAAGGCCGCATCCGCGCCGGCGTCGGCGGCTGGGTCTATGCGCCCTGGCGCGGGGTGTTCTATCCCAAGGGCCTTCGCCAAGCCGACGAGCTGGCCTACGCCACGAGCCACCTCACCGCCATCGAGATCAACGCCACCCATTACCGGCTGCAAAGCCCCATGAGCTTCAAGAAATGGGCCGATACCGCACCCGACGGCTTCGTCTACTCGGTCAAAGGTCCGCGCCTCGTGACCCAGCAGAAGGTGCTGGCGGAGACCGGTAGGTTCATCGAACGGTTCGTTGAGTCCGGACTGGAAGAGCTCGGCGACAAGCTCGGGCCGGTGCTCTGGCAGTTCGCCCCCTTCAAGGCATTCGACGAAGCCGACTTCGCCAAATTCCTCGAACATTTGCCGCAGAAGCTGAACGGGCAACAGCTCAATCACGTGGTCGAGGCGCGCCACGCCAGTTTCCAGGATCCCGCCTTCATCGGCTTGCTGCGCGATCACGGCGTCGCCCCGGTCTATGTCGACAGCGAGGATTATCCCTCGATCGCCGACGTCACCGGCGACGTCGTCTATGCGCGCCTCCAACGCGGCGCCGACACCATCGAGACCGGCTACCAGCCGAAAGACCTCGATGCGTGGGCCGCGCGCGCGAAAGACTGGGCCGCGGGCAGCGTGCCCGGCGATCTGCCGGTAGTGGACGCCGCGCATGCGCCCGCCGCCAAGCCACGCGACGTGTTCGTCTATTTCATTCACGAGGGAAAGCTGCGGGCACCTGCCGCCGCCATGGAACTGATTGCCCGGCTGGACTAGCGCCCGGCGCGTCGCTTGGCCTTTGCCATCAGCTGTTCGCGGTCCTCGGCGAAGCCGCCCTCGATCCACTGCTGTTCGACCGCACGCAACATGGCGCCGATCTCCGGTCCCTTGAAGTCGCCGAGCGCGGTGACGTCCGGCCCACGCAAAGGAAACTCCGGCGCCTGCCAGCGCTCCGGCAGGCTGAGTGCGCGTTGCCAATCGGCATCATCGGGCCGCGCGCCGCGTGTGGCCCAGTTGAGCAGAACCTGCACGCCGTAAGCCTCGGGCCCACAGCGATAGAGCAGCCGCTTCGCCGCGCCCTCCTCCGGCAGCGCAGGGTCGAACGTCTCGTCGGCGCCGCACAAGAGCATGGCCTGCTCGGCATTCGACAACCTGAAGCGCGCGGCAAGGCGCGGCGCGTCCTCGGCCACGAACACCGAGAGCGCGGCAAGCCTCAGAATCGCGTGTGGGTCGAGGCCCGCCCCATCCTCGATGGCGATCAACCGCGCCAGCCGGTCGAGCCGCGGCGCGCTGCCGAGGATGTCGCTCAAAAGCCCGAAGTCGAACACAGACTCGACCGCGGCGAAGGCATTCGGCGCCGCCAGGAGACGCTTCAGCTCGGCGGCGACACGCTCAGCCGAAAGCTGCGCCAGCCCGTCACGCTGCCTCACGCACGCGGTAAGCCCGTCATCGTCGAGCGGTCCTTTGCCGTAATAGGCGTTGAACCGGAAGAAGCGGAGAATGCGCAAATAGTCTTCTTTGATGCGCGCTTCCGCTTCGCCGATGAAACGCACGCGCCCCGCAACCAAGTCCGCGTACCCGCCGAGCGGGTCGAAGACGGTGCCGTCGGGTGCCGCATAGAGCGCGTTCAGCGTGAAGTCGCGGCGCTGCGCATCTTCCGCCCAGTCCTTCGTGAACACGACCTTGGCATGACGGCCGAACGTCTCCACATCACGCCGCAGCGTCGTGACCTCGAACGATACGCCGTCGGCGACGACCGTAACCGTGCCGTGCGCGATGCCGGTGGGGATCGCCTTCAAGCCGGCCTTGCGCGCCAGCGCCATGACTTTGTCCGGCGCCGCCGTGGTCGCGAAGTCGATATCAAGCACGCGGCGCGCCAGCAGCGCGTCCCGCACGGCGCCCCCCACCGCGCGCGTCTCGATATCGCCACCGGACAAGGCCGCGAACACGCGCAAGGTTTCCGGCCGCTTCAGCCATGGGGCGTCTTTCAGCGAAGGCGGCGCTTCGGTGCGGGGCGTGTCGTGCTGGGCCATGACACCTCTGTTGTCAGTCGATGCCGCCGGGTTTGATCACGCCATCTTCGATGACGGAGGGATGGTAAGTGCCGCCGCGTTCGCCGCCGGAGAATTGCACGAGCGCCGCCATGACGACGAACAGCAGACCAAGCCCCACCGCCAACAACCAGAAGATCGGCGCGCTTTGCCACAGAGTCGCGGGCGCGGCGCCCCTCACCCAGACCATGTAGGCCGCGTAGACTAGGAACGGCAACGCAAACAGCAGAATATCGATGAGGGCGATGCGCAACATCGCGTAAGACGTCTCCCCGGCAAGCCTGTTGTTTTGTCGAGACCTTAGCCGCGCGCGCCCGACAAAGCGAGAGCGCTTCAGTCCTCCATGGGAAACGCGAAGAATGTGCCCCCGCTCCACACGCCGGCGCCCTGCTCGGTCTCCACCACAAGCTCCGTCAGTTCATAGTAGACGGGGCGCGCGAGCTGCGCGGTCAGACCGTCGCGCACTTCGACATAGGGCGCATGCCCGCCGCCCGGCTCGGCCCGGAATCCGATCTTGTGCCCCGCGTCGGCAGTCACCATGTCTGCCACATTGGTCTCGAAGGTGAGGCGTTGGTCCTCGCCCTTCCCTTCGCGGGTCATGGCAATTGCAACAAAAGGCTCTCCCTCGACATCGATGGGCACCTTCTCCACAGGCGTGACGAGATAGAAGCCGTCGTCTTCGCGGCGCAGCACGGTGGAGAACAACTTGACGAGAGGCTTCCGGCCGATGGGACTCCCCTGGTAATACCAAGTGCCGTCCCGGGCGATCTTCAGGCCGATATCTCCGCAATCATTAAGGTTTGGCAATAATGGCTTGCGCGGTTTGCCGACGTCCTTGCCAGATGCTACGAGTCGATCTCTTTCATCTTGGTTAGGCACTGTCATATTCGCCGATTCATGACCTCTTGCCCACCGCCGGGAGCCTTCCAACAGTCGGCGCCAACGCTATTGTGACCCAATTGCCGATCAAAGTGTTCAGCTTTTCCGGGCCTTTGGCCCTATATTTTTCCATCATCAAGATCGAGCGAAACGGAAGCCATGACCACAGTTGAATCCGAGACCCAACTCGTGGATCGCCTCGACGAGATCGGGGCCAAGATCCAGGAAGTGCGGGACGCGACCGAGACCGTCATCTTCGGTCAGGGGCGAGTCATCGACTTGGCCCTGATCACGCTGCTGTCCGGCGGCCACGCACTCCTCATCGGCGTGCCGGGCCTCGCCAAGACGAGCCTCGTCGAGACGCTGGGAAGCGTGCTCGGTCTGGACAACAAGCGCATTCAGTTCACGCCGGACCTCATGCCGTCGGACATCGTCGGCTCCGAGGTCCTCGAGGAAGAAGCCGGCGGGCGGCGCAGCTTCCGCTTCGTCAAGGGCCCGATCTTCACCCAGCTTCTGATGGCCGACGAGATCAACCGCGCGAGCCCCAAGACTCAATCGGCTTTGCTGCAGGCCATGCAGGAGCATCACGTGACGGTGGCCGGCGTCCGCCACGACGTGCCGCGGCCCTTTCACGTGCTCGCCACGCAAAATCCGCTGGAGCAGGAAGGCACCTATCCGTTGCCCGAGGCACAGCTCGACCGCTTCCTGTTGCAGATCGACGTCTCCTATCCCGACGCCGACGCCGAACGGCGTATGCTGTTCGCGACCACGGGTGTCGAGGAGCGCAACCTTAAGACCATCCTTTCCGCCGACGAACTCATGATGGCCCAGCGTCTCGTCCGCCAGTTGCCCGTTGGCGACCAGGTGGTCGACGCCATTCTGCAACTCGTCCGCTCCGCCCGTCCCGGAACCGGCAACGATAAAGCCCTGGACGAACTGATCGCTTGGGGCCCCGGCCCCCGCGCCAGCCAAGCCCTCATGCTTGCGGTCCGCGCGAAAGCGATGATGGAGGGACGGCTGGCGCCGTCCGTAGACGATGTCGTCGACTTGGCAGAGCCTGTGCTGAAGCACCGTATGGCGCTCACCTTCGCCGCCCGCGCCGAAGGGATCGAAATGAGCGACATGATGGCAAGGCTCATAGAGCCGCTGAGGTAGACAAGCTTTGGCGACCGCGCAGGCGAAATCGCTCCAGCCATTTCTGGCCGAGGAAGCCGAAGCCCATGGGCTTGCGGCGCGCATGCCCGCGCTTCTTATCGAAGCGCAACGCGTCGCCCATACCGTGACGCACGGAACCCATGGCCGCCGCCGCGCCGGTCCCGGCGAGACCTTCTGGCAGTTCCGCCATTTCGACACCAACGACACGCTTGCCGGTATCGACTGGCGCCGCTCGGCGGGCTCCGACCATCTGTTCGTACGCGAACGGGAATGGGAGGCCGCTCATACGGCGTGGCTCTGGGTCGACCTGTCGCCGTCCATGCGCTTCCGCTCGTCTTTGTCCAAGACAACGAAGGAAAGCCGCGCGGTCATCTTGGCGCTTGCCATGACCGAGCTTCTGTCCCGTGCCGGCGAACGCGTCGGCCTCCTTGGCGGTCTGCCGTTCACGGGCCGTAACACCGGCCGCAAAGTGGCGGAGGTTCTGTTGAACGAGACATCGGAGACAAGTCTGCCGCCGCCCGCGCGTCTCAGCCGGTTCTCCGAATGTCTCATGTTCTCGGACTTCCTCGAGCCGGTGGACGAAACCGTCGCGCGCTTTCAGGCCATCGCCAGCCAGGGCGTGCGCGGACATCTCATTCAGATCCTCGATCCGGCGGAAGAGACGCTGCCTTACGTCGGACGCACGGAATTTGCGGCGAGCGAAGGCGGCGACCGCATGATCGCCGGCCGCGCCGAGTCTCTGCGCGACAGCTTTCAGGAGCGCATGGAGCGCCACCGCATGGACCTTCAAGAGGCCGCGCGACGCCTCGGCTGGTCGTTCGTGGTGCATCACACCGATCGTCCGGCGGAAGAAGTCGTGCTTGCCGTCCATAGCCATCTCGCCGGGCTCGACCGGGACTACCGCTACCGGCCGCCCCGCCCCGCGCCGGCACAGGCAGACGCCTCATGATGGCGCTCGGGCCCATAGGCTTCTTGCAGCCGTGGATCTTGGTGACGCTCGCCGCGCTGCCCGCCATCTGGTGGCTGCTCCGCTTCACGCCGCCGAGCCCGCACGTCGTGGTCTTCCCGCCGACGCGGCTGCTGAAAGACTTGAAGCCCACCGAGGAAACCCCGGCTCGTAGCCCGTGGTGGCTGACCTTGCTGCGGATGCTGCTGGCCGCGCTGTTGATCCTCGCTTTGGCGCGGCCCGTGATCAATCCGGACCGCGAGACCTTTTCCGGCGAAGGCCCGCTTCTGCTGATCGTCGACAATGGCTGGGCCTCGGCCGCGCATTGGGCCGCACGCCGCGAGACCCTGGCCGCGGCCATCGATCGGGCGAGCCGCGACGGACGCACGGTGATCCTCGCGCCGACCGCAACCGGCGAACCCCTCGGCGAGGCACTTCCCGCCGATGAGGTGCGCGAACGCATTGCCGGCCTGAACCCGGAGCCTTATGCGCCTGACCGCGCAAAGCTCGCCGAGACCCTTGAGAAGGACCTTACGGCCAAGACCGGCAACAGCGTGGTCTGGCTTTCCGATGGTCTCGACTATGGCGAGGGCAAAAGTTTCGCGGACGCCATCACCAAGCTCGCCAGCGGCGGCGGCAGTCTGACCGTGCTGACGCCGGGTTCGCACGAAACGCCACTCGGCGTCGGCCAAGCCACCGGCGAGGGCGGCGTGCTTGCCGGGCGTGTGCTGAGTGGCGCCGAAGGCCCGAGCACCGGAATTGTAAGAGCGCTGACCGGCCGCGGCGAGCCGTTGGGCGAGGCGTCTTTCACCATCAAGACGGGTGAGCACGAGGCCAAGGCGAGCTTCGATCTGCCCCTTGAGATCCGCAACCAAGTGGCGCGCATCGAAATCAAGGGCGAACGGTCGGCCGGCGCCGTGCATCTACTCGATGCACGCTCGCAATGGCATCGCGTCGGTATCGTCTCGGGTGAATCGCGCGAAGAGGCGCAGCCGCTGCTCTCCCCGCTCTATTACGTGGACCGGGCGCTCTCGCCTTACGCCGACGTCATTACGCCCAATGAGCGCAACGTGGCGACCGCCGTGCACGATCTCATCGAGAAGCAGCGCGTTTCGACCATCGTTCTCGCCGATATCGGCAAGCTGGTCGCCGGCACCCAAGAGGAGCTGGAAGCCTGGCTCGGCGAAGGGGGTGTCCTGATCCGTTTCGCGGGGCCTCGGCTCGAGCAAGGCGGCGACGAGCTTCTGCCCGTCGCACTGCGCCGCGGCGGCCGCTCGCTTGGCGGCTCGCTGTCTTGGAGCACGCCGCAGCCGCTCGCGCCATTCGAGGACAAGAGCCCGTTCAAGGGGCTTGAGGTGCCGGACGACGTGCGCGTCAACCGGCAGGTCCTCGCCGACCCCACGGTAGCCATGGATGCGGAAGTGTGGGCGACGCTTGCCGACGGCACCCCGCTCGTGACCGCGGCGAAGCAGGGCGAAGGCTGGGTCGTGCTGTTCCATGTCACCGCCAACTCCGATTGGTCGAACCTTCCGCTCTCCGGTCTCTTCGTCGAGATGCTGCGAAGGGCCATCTCGCTTGCCCCGAACCAAGTGGGTGCCGCCGCCGGCGACACGGGCGCAACCCTGGAAGCCGGCACGCAGCAGCCCGCCGCGACCACGGCACTCGCGCCGATTCAGACCCTCGACGGATTCGGACAGCTGATTCCGCCGCCACTTCGCGCGGCGGCGATCACGCCCGGCCAGCTTGACTCCACCGTGCCTGGACCTGAGCATCCGCCGGGCTATTACGGACCGTCCGGCGCGGCGCGCGCGCTCAACATCGTGACGCCGACGACGCGCCTCACGCCGCTCGCGCCGGCCGAAGGGGCAAGCATGGTGAGCGGCTACACCTTGAAGAAGCCGTTCGCGCTGGAGCCTTGGCTCTATATCGCCGCGCTCGCGCTGTTCGGCATCGACATACTTGCCGTGCTGGCGCTGAGCACGGGCTTCCGCTTCAGCCGCCGCCATGCCGCAAGCGCCGCCGCCATCGCTCTCGCACTTGCGCTTGGCGCGCAGCTGGCGCCCGCACCGGCCGTCGCCGCGGGCGCAGAGAACGCCCCCGAGACGACCGGCAACACGGCCGACGACTTCGCGCTGAAAGCCGCGCTCAAGACACGGCTCGCTTATGTCCTGACCGGCGATGCGGAGATCGACCGTACCAGCGAAGAAGGCCTAGGGGGCTTGAGCAAGGTGTTGCGCGCCCGCACGGCGCTCGAGCCGGCAGCCCCCATGGGCGTCGACATCGAGACGGACGAGTTGTCCTTTTTCCCGGTGCTGTATTGGCCGGTGAGCGAGGACACAGAGCCGCTGTCGGATAAGACGCTGGCCAAGGTCGATGCCTACATGAAGCAAGGCGGCATGATCATCTTCGACACCCGCGACCAGGAGCGTGTGTCCTATGGCGGCGTGCAAGGCAAGGCGCTGAACCGCCTTATCGGCCAGCTCGACGTGCCGCCGCTGGAACCCGTGCCCGAGAACCACGTGCTCACCAAGTCGTTTTACCTGATGCACAGCTTCCCCGGCCGCTGGGACGGCGGCTCGCTCTGGGTCGAGGCGGAACCGGCGGACGAGACCGAACGCAGCGAGCGCTCCCGCCGCACCGACGGCGTGAGTTCGCTCGTCATCACCTCGAACGACCTGGCCTCGGCCTGGGCGCTCGATGAAGCGAACCGGCCGATCTTCCCCGTGGTCCCCGGTGGCGAGGTCCAGCGCGAGATGGCCTTCCGCGCCGGCGTGAACCTCGTGATGTACGCCCTCACCGGCAACTACAAAGCCGATCAGGTCCACGTCCCCGCTCTGCTCGAGCGTCTGGGGCAATAGATTATGAGCTGGTCCATCGAGTTTCTCCCCTTCGTGCCCTGGCTGGCGCTTTGGCTCATTGCCGCAATCGGTGCGGGCCTCCTCGCCCTTCTGTTTTGGCGCGCCCGCCGCGGCGCCGTGTTGCGGCTCTTCGCCTTCGCCATGCTGATGCTGGCGCTGGCCAACCCGCATCTGAAGCAGGAAGACCGCGAGCCCCTCAACGACATCGTGACCGTGGTCGTCGATGATAGCCAAAGCCAGGCAATTGCCGGGCGCGGCAAGCGCACCGAGGAAATCCGCAAGGGGCTGGAAGACCGCCTCAAGAAGGTCGCCGACCTCGACCTGCGCTTTGTTCGCTCCACATCGACCTCCGCCGATGACGAGCGCGACGGCACCATGCTGTTCACCGACCTCGGTCAGGCGCTCGCCGACGTGCCGCCCGACCGGCTGGCCGGCGTGATCATGATCACCGACGGCGAGGTGCACGACGTGCCCGGCTCGGCGTCCGCGCTCGGCTTCGATGCGCCGGTCCATGCCCTCCTCACCGGCAAGCCGGATGAGTTCGACCGCAGGCTCGAAGTGACGGCCGCCCCGCGTTTCGGCATCGTCGGCAGCATTCAGCCCATCGAGGTCAGGATCACCGAGACGAGGCCGAGCAAGACCGATATCGCGACGCTGACCATCACCCACCAAGGACAAGCCCCCACCACGAAGACCGTGCGTGTCGGCGAGACGGTCGAGATCCCCGTCGAGATCGCCCATGCCGGTCCCAACATCGTGGAAATCGAGACCGAAACCGCCCCCGGCGAGCTCACCGGCATCAACAACCGCGCCGTACTCACGGTGGAAGGCGTGCGCGAGAACCTGCGCGTGCTGCTCGTCTCCGGCGAGCCGCATACGGGCGAGCGCACCTGGCGCAATATGCTGAAGTCGGATGCCTCGGTGGACCTCGTGCACTTCACCATTCTGCGTCCGCCCGAGAAACAGGATGGAACGCCCATCAATCAGCTCTCGCTGATCGCCTTCCCGACCCGCGAGTTGTTTCAGGAGAAGCTCGACCAGTTCGACCTGATCATCTTCGACCGCTACCAACGCCGCGGCGTCTTACCGTTGCTCTATCTGGAGAACGTCGCGCGGTATGTGGAGCGCGGCGGGGCGGTGCTGGTCTCCGCCGGAGACGACTATGCCTCGGCGCTGAGCCTCTACCGGACTCCGCTCGGCGAAATTTTGCCCGCCGTGCCATCGGGGCGCGTCATCGAGAAGCCGTATAAGCCGGCCCTCACCGAGCTCGGCGGCAAGCACCCCGTGACCAGCGAGCTGCCCGGCGCGCACGGCGGACTCAATGGCGATGAACCGAGTTGGGGCCGATGGTTCCGCGTGGTTGATGCCAGCCCCCGCGAGGGCGAAGTTTTGATGAAGGGCGCAGACGACAGGCCGCTCCTCGTCATCGGCGAGCGCGGCAAGGGACGCGTGGCCCTGCTGCTGTCCGACCATGCCTGGCTTTGGGCGCGCGGCTATGACGGCGGCGGCCCTTATTCCGATCTCCTACGCCGCCTGGCGCATTGGCTGATGAAAGAGCCCGAGCTCGAAGAGGAGACCTTGAAGGCCACGAGCAAGGGACAGACTCTGATCATCGAGCGCCGCTCCATCGAAGACGAGGTGGAGCCGGTGACCGTGACCAAGCCGTCCGGCGAAGAGGAAACGGTGACGCTCGACAAGGGCGACCGCGGCGTCTGGCGCAAGGCCATGACCGTGGACGAACAAGGCGTCTACCGCGTGGCCTCCGGCGAGCTCGCCAGCATCGTCACCGTTGGCAAGGCAAACACCCGCGAGTTCGCCGCCGTGACCGCGACCGACGGACCGCTCTCGCCCATTCTGGAAGAGACCGGCGGCGGCGCCTTCTGGCTCGGCCGCGAGGCGGGCGAAGCCTCCGACCTGCCGCGGCTTGCCTTGATCCGCAGCGGCCACGTGATGCATGGCAGCGACTGGCTGGGCCTGCACAAGCGCGACGCCTACCACGTCAAGGGCATCCGGCTGTTCCCGCTCTTCACCGGCTTCCTGGCGCTCGCGCTGCTGCTCGGCCTGTTGGCCGCCACCTGGTTCCGCGAAGGGCATTAGCCGAAGGGCATTAGCCGAAGGGCATTAGCGCCGCGGAGGCGCAAGGCTCATGAGGCATGCGCCTTGATCTGCCCCGCGGCGCTCTCGAGCACGCCTTGTCTCAATTCGACCGCAAGGAGCCGCTCCGGATCGACCGGCCCCGGCAGCGTGATCTTGCCGGGCGCGACAGGCGAAAAGCCGAACCGGCCGTAATAGGGCATGTCGCCCACCAGCAGCACGAGGCCGAAGCCTTGCGCCTTCGCCCGCACCAGCCCTTCGCCCACCAGCGCCTTACCGTAGCCCTTGCCCTTGACGCCTGGGTCGACCACCAGCGGCCCGAGCAACGCACCGCCGTCCGCCGCGCCAATCTTGACCGCGGTGAAGCGCACGCCGCCGACCAGCGCACCGTCGAGCCAGCCCGTGAGGCTCAAGCCGGGCACCGGCGGCACGCCCTCGCGCACCCGGTACGCGGTGCGGGCAAAACGGCCCGGCCCAAAGGCTTGCGCGGAGAGTTTCGATAGGGCGCCTGCGTCGGCGGCGGTCTCGGTCTGGATTTCGAAAATTGTCATGGCGTTCGCACCAAATCGGAAGGTCGAGGGAAAATTCCCGCCGGCCGGGCCAAACGCGGTTCTTCAGGAGAAGCGAACGAGGCGACGACGGCGAGGCTAAGCGGTCCGCGGGAAGCGGGCGCGCGCTCGTCGTCGGGGAAAGATCGAAACTGTGTTTCTCGTCCACATAACGGGCGCTGCCATATCACGGACACCACCCAAAGGTCCAGCGATCTCAAAGCCCGAAAGAACCAGACGTCGCGCCCGGCGGCATCCCGTTAAGTTTACGAAGCCCTTCAAGTTCAGTATGTGTTATCGCCTCTCATCACGTTATTGAATCTGCTAAACTAAAGGGTAGCGAGAGGGGGCCGTGGAGCCACGCCCCTTGAGGCAAGCGGGGACATTGTTTATGGCGGATACGGCGCAACTTCTCGTTCTTTATCATTCCTCCTACGGGCACACCGAGACCCTGGCCTATGCGATCGCCCACGGCGTGCGCGCGGTGGAAGGCGCCCAGGTCACGGTCAAGCGCGTGCCGGAGCTGATGCCCGAAGAGGTCATGCGCGGCGCCGGCATGAAGGTGGAGCAGCCCGCCCCCATCGCCGAGCCCCAAGAACTCGCCGAGTATGACGGCATCATCATCGGCACGCCGACCCGCTTCGGCAACATGTCCTCCCAGATGCGCTACTTCTTCGACCAGACCGGCCCGCTGTGGGTCGCCGGCGCGCTGATCGGCAAGGTCGGCAGCGTCTTTACTTCGACCTCGACCGGCGGCGGCAACGAGACCACCATCGTCTCCGTGCATTTCACCATGATGCACCACGGCATGGTGGTGGTCGGCCTGCCTTATTCCGCGCCCGACCTTCCCGACATCAGCGAAGTCAAAGGCGGCTCGCCCTACGGCGCGGGCACCATCGCCGGTCCCGACGGCTCCCGTACCCCGTCCCAAAAGGAGCTCAACCTCGCGAGCTTCCAGGGCCACCACGTCGCCAAGATCGCCATGAAGCTCGCCGGCGGCGACTAGCGGTCCACGCGCCATTTTGCGCTGAGCGGCGCACCGCCGAAGATCTCGGCAAGACGCCTGCGCGTGCCCGGATCGATCAGCGCCGGCACGGCGTCGTCGGCGAACATCCCGGCCTCGGCGATCTCGCCCTTTTGCCGGTAGTCGCCGTCCCTCACCCACTGCCGCACCAGATAGACCGCGATGTGGTCGCCCGGAAAGTGGGCGTTGTTGGAGAACACGCCATGCAGCACCGGCGCGCCGGTGAGCGTCACGCCCACTTCTTCCTCAAGCTCGCGATGCAGCGCGTCTTCCAGCGTCTCGCCCCATTCGACGCCGCCACCCGGAAAGAACCAACCCGGGCGGTAGCTGTGGCGCACCAGCAGTACGCGGCCTTGCGCGTCGATCACCACGCCTTGCGCGCCGAGCGTCATGCCCCGGCGCAGGCGCCAAAAGGGACGCAGCATCGCCGTGACGAGACGCGAGACGCGCGGACTTCGTGATGGTCTGACGCTCAGCACGGCCTCCTCGTTTCAACTCTGCCCGGTGACCCTAACGCTTAGCGACTCGTCATTCCGGCGCAAGCCGGAATCCGGAGCGGCAGGCGCCGTGCCTCGCAATGCTGGCCCCCGGCTTTCGCCGGGGTGACGGCGAGCGTGTTCGTTGCCGCGGGCGCGGGCGCCCCGGAGTCACATCGTTCTCCCTAATTCTCCCAAGTCAAACCCTCGAAGAGGGGGACAGCGGGGCACCGATCGGCCGCGAGTCCGTATGCGCAAAGAAGAGCAGCCTTTCGGCGCCCCACTTGCGGCGATATTTTACAGCCTCATGCCGCCGCTTATCGCCAGTGGCACAGGCGCGGTGCCAAGCAGAGCGCGCCTCACCCGACGGCCCACGCGTTACGTCGCAGGCGGGCGGAGTAGAGACCCCCGAGGGTGCTCGTTACGCGCGACGCGGTGGTCCGGGCTTGATCATTCACCTCGGGCCCATCTTTACCGCGCCACCTCGGGCGCCGCGTCCCTCACCCCGAGAAGCAGACGGTCTGCAGCTCGCGTCCTCTTGAGCGAGGGATGAGTGCATTTTACCGCAGCTTTGGAGGCCGGGGATAGCGTCGTCGTCGGATGCCCGACAAACTTTGTAGTCGAACGAATCCCAAGGAGTTCATTCTCGGATTTTGACGCGGCGCCGCGCCGGGCTAGTCTCCGCCCTCCGGAAATCCTCAAGTGCCAGTCCCGCCCCTCGTGTTCACCCTCACCCATCTCTCCGACATCCATTTGAGCCCGCTGCCGCGGGCCAAACGCCGACATCTCCTGTCGAAGCGCATCCTCGGCTATGTGAACTGGCATCGCGGACGGAAATACGTGCATCGGCGTGAGATCCTCGATCTCCTGACCCGCGATCTGCTGGAGCGGGACCCGGACCACATCGCCGTCACCGGCGACCTGGTCAATCTCGGCCTGCCGGACGAATATCTCCGCGCCGCCGACTGGCTGCATCATCTGGGGCCGCCGAGCCGCGTCACCGCCATCCCCGGCAATCACGACGCCTATGTGCGCATGCATCCCGACACCAGCATGCGCCACTGGCAGCCCTACATGGAGTCGAACGAAGCCGGCGAAGCCCTGGTCGCGACGCCCGAGTCCGGCTTCCCCTTCGTGCGGCGTGTGGGCGAGGATATTGGCATTGTCGCGCTGTCCTCAGCCATCCCCACCATGCCGTTCGTCGCCGCCGGCAAGCTCGGCACGGCGCAGCTCGGCTATCTGGCCAACGCGCTCGACACGCTCGGGCGAGAAGGCTTGTTTCGCGTGGCGCTGATCCACCATCCGCCGCTTCCCGGCCAGGCAAGCTGGGCGCGCGGCTTGCGCGACGCCAAGAAGCTCCGCGAGGTGTTGCGCGAGCACGGCGCCGAGCTCGTGTTGCACGGCCACGATCACAAACATTCCGTGCGCGAGCTGGAGACCGTGACCGGTCCCGCCATCATTGTCGGTGTGCCGTCGGCTTCCGAGGCCGTCGAGGGGCGAACGCCGGCGGCGCGCTACAACGAATACAACATCGAACGCGCCGGCAATGGCTGGCGCGTCGAGATGGTCGGCCGCGCGGCGGGCAGCATCGATCAAGTGTGGGAATGCGAGCGGCGCGTGCTTAGGGCACGCTGAGCCAGACGGCGGCGAACAAGCCGACGGCGCCGGTGATGACGCCGATGACGAAGGCCGACAGCACGACGCCGGTGCTCGGGCCGGACGTCTCCGGCTCCGCCGCCAGTTTCTGGCGCGGACCCGGCTCCAGAAGCGCCGCCTCCATCCGCTCCCGCCGCACGATCTCCTGGGCCATATAGGAGGTGATGCGGTCGCTCATGTCGGCGACGTTGCTCGCGCTGAACAGCGTGCGCCGTCCGTTCTCGCTGTTGCGGATGAACAGATAGGCGCCCGAGCTGTCGTCAATCGCGACATAGGTGAACAGGTCGACCCACAGCCGCGCCGGGCGGCTCGGCACCAGCGCAAGATTGAAGCGGTCGTCACTCTTGGGAATGTCGGCGAAGACGGTCTCGAGCTCGGCTTTCAGCAGTTCGAGCCGCGCGATTTCGCTGTCGCGGGTATCGGCGGTCACATCGAGACGCTCGGCCTCTTCAACCCGGGCCTTGCGGATCGCCTCGCGCAACGACCGGCTCGCCGCCGGACGCGCGATGGCCTTGACGTTGTTCTCCATCCCCGAAACGCCCCTACCGTTTTCCGTCTTGGGCTCAGCATAGCCCGCCAAGCGGCGGAAATGCGACCGAAATTCCGCGCCGGAATCCGCCGGGAACCGGGCTTTTGGTGGGGCGGACCCGGTCTCGGAGACCCAGGGCGCGTGGCTTGGCTTGGCGGCGTCGCCCCAGGGGCGGGACGCGGACGTGGCGGGACGCTTATTGGGAGGCAAGTACAACAGAGGCCCTCGCATCGTCGAACCATTTGTCGATCGCGGTGTCGACGCTGTCCACCAGCCCCGACTTCCACGCGGCGATGGTGGCGTCGAGCGCCTCCTCGTTGGCGGCGACAAAGCTCTCGCGGTTGATGGCTTCGTTGGCCTCGTTGGCCAGATAGTCGATGGCGATGCCGATCACCACGCCAATGGCCGCGCCGATCACCTGGCCGCCCATCGGTTGCACCGCCGTGCCGACCGCGGCGCCTTGCAGGGCGGGGGTGGCGCGCGTGGCGAGCGAGGTGGCGACGCGGGCCGACATCTGCCCGAAGCTGCGGCTGGCAATGCCGTTGATCGCACGCCCCAGCGCGAGCGCGCCGACCGTGCCGCCGGCCGCCGCCGTGCCGACGCCAACCACGCCGTCAAACGCGCGGTCTTCCATGAGATAGACCGGCGCCTTCCATTTCTGCGCGTCCCAATCGAGCTTGATGTTGGTCATCGAGGTGGTCGCCGGGATGTCTTCCATATGGCTCGTGTGCTTGGCGAGGAACAGCTGGAGCCGCATGTCGCCATTGGCGATCACGCGCCGGTAGCTGTCATGGGCATGGCGCACCGACTGCTCCACGCCCTTGGTAATGGTGTCGTCGCGCAGCTCGGGCTTCAGCACCTGCTCGGTGTAATTGCGCAGGAAGTACTCGTTCACGTCCGCCTCGATGGCCTCGCCCAGCGACTCGTATTTGCCGGTCTCGAAGAAGCGCGACACGGCCGAGGCGATGGTCTCCTTCAGCACCACGTAAGAGCGCTTCCAGGCGAAGAACCAATCGGCATAGGCGGAGATGGTCTCTTTGCGATCCTGGAAGGCGAGCGCGAAGCTGCGGTCGAGATCTTGATGCGCGGCCTCCTTGATGCGGGCGCGCTCCTGATCGAGCATGAGGATGGTGCCGTTGACGAATTCATCAGCGTCCGACTTGCTGGCCACGACCTTGTGCAGACTGCCGTCCACGTCCTTGACGACGAGATCCACCGCGTCGGGCGGCAGGGTGCGGTCGCCGAAGAAGACGTCGAACATGCTTTGGTCGGGATGGACCGCGGCGGTGTGATCGAGGTGGCGGGAATAGCTGCGATAGAACGTGGTGCCGAGCGAGAGCAGCGCATAGGCGATCAACACAAGCCCGATGGCGATGCCGATCGGCTTGAGAAACATGCCGAGCGCGGAGGGCTTGACGATTTTCTGCGTGAGCTTGCGCCCACGCCGCCCGGTCTTGGCCGGAAGCGGCTCATCGCCATACGCCGCCACATCGGCGGAAGTCGCGGTAAGGGCAGTGCTCTGCCGTGGCATGTCGTCCAGCATGTCCTATGACACCTCGGAGCTTAGAGTTAACAGCTCCCCCCGGACCCAGTCTTCATATAGGACGAATCCGCGGATCTTGTAAGGCTTGACGCGCCTGCAAGGCTAACGCGGCAGGCCGCGCAGCCGTCACGTTTTCAACGCTGTTCGACCATTCCGGCGAGCCAATCCAACAAACCCTCCCGGTCGGTGCGGTAGCGTGCCTGGGTCTCGCCGTCGTCGATCTTGATGGTGATGCCCCCCAGCGCGTTCACCGCGGCGAAGGCGTGCTCATCGGTGATGTCATCGCCCATATAAACGGGCACCCGCCCCTTGAACGGGGCCTCGTCCAGGAAGGAGCGGACTGCCACACCTTTGTCCACGCCTTTGGGTTTCAGCTCGAAGACCATCTTCCCCGGGAGGATCACCAGGCCCGGGTTCCGGGCCACGACCTCCTCCACCGCGGCGGAACATTCATGAACGAGTTCAGGCTGTTGGCGGTAGTGGAGGGCCGCGGAGACCCTCTTGCGCTCCAAGATGAGCCCGGCATTGGCCTCGACCAGCGGCTTGAGCTGTTGCTCGGCGGCAGCCACCGCCTCCGCCCCGCGCTCATCGGCGTGGACGTGACCTTGAGCGTCGCGGCGGATCGAGCCGTGCTCGGCGGCCACCGGGAGCTTCAGAGGAGCGAGAAAGCCATCGACGACGTCGAGCGGGCGCCCGGTGACGACGGCAAGCGCATGATCGAATCGATCCCCCAGAGATTGGAGCAGATCGAGCACACGCTGCTCCACATGGACCAGGTCCGGGCGCGGCGCGATTTCCACCAGCGTCCCGTCGAAATCGAAAAACAGGGCGGCATTCTCCCCGACAGACGGCAAAAGCTCAGCCATGACCCCTCATGTTTCCACGATTTCAAGGCAGTAGGTAAATCAGGGGCCCGCGCGCGAGGAGCGTTTTGGGGGCGGCCACTGGGACCCCTGACCTAGAACAATTTTGCCCATGTTAGGAACCCATTGTGGCGTTTTCGGTTTAAAATAGGGCGGTTGCGAGCAGAACATTGGACATAGCAGCGTCACCCGAACAGGCTATGAGGACAAACATCCAACACCGCGAACCGACCCCTGCACCATTTGAACGCCGCCTGCCAAACCCAGGAGGCCTGAGATGACAGCAAAGACGCGGAGACTGGTTGTCGTCTCCAATCGCGTCGCCGATTTCAGCGCCAAGTTTCAGACCGGCGGCCTCGCCGTCGCCTTGGGCGACGCGCTCAAGGCCTCGCAAGGGGTCTGGTTTGGTTGGAGCGGCGATGTTACCGACAACGCCGAGAGCACACCGCCGAAGGTCGAGACCATCTCGGGGCTGACCGTGGCGACCATCGACCTGACGCCCCAGGAGGCCGAGGGCTATTATTACGGCTACGCCAATCGCTGCCTCTGGCCGGCGCTGCACTATCGGCTCGATCTCGCCCAGTGCAACGAGGAGAACGCCGAGACCTATTTCAACGTCAGCGCCAGGTTCGCCGACGCGCTGATGCCGTTGCTCGGCCCCGACGATCTGATCTGGGTCCACGACTATCACCTGATCCCGTTGGCCGCGGAATTGCGCGGCCGGGGCTGCACCTCCCGCATCGGCTTTTTCCTGCACACGCCCTTCCCCTCGCCGGAGATCTTCTCGGCGATTCCCGGTCAGAAGCGGCTCGGCAACGCGCTCATGGTCTACGACGTCGTCGGCTTCCAGACCTGCGCCGACCGCGATAATTTCCGCCGCTACGTCGCAGCCAGTCTCGACGGCGAACAACTCCACGGCGACCGCATCGCCGCCCAGGGCGAAACCACCGCCGCCTCGGTGTTTCCCATCGGCATCGACGCCGGCGCCTTCCGGAAGCTCGCCGAATCCGAAAGCACCAAGGGCTCCATCCTCCCCGACCTCGGGGTAGATATAAAGACGATCATCTGCGTGGACCGCCTCGACTACACCAAGGGGCTCCCGGAGCGCCTTCGTGCCTTCGAGACCCTGCTCGAGGAGTTTCCCGAGCATCGCGGCAAGGTGCGGCTGGTGCAGATCGCCCCGCCCACGCGCGAGACGCTTCCCGTCTATCAAGAGATCCGCGACGACGTGGAGCGGCTGGTCGGCCGCATCAATGGGCGGTTCGGCGACCTGCGCTGGACCCCGGTGACCTATATCCATCACGGCGTGCCGCAAGACGCCTTGACCCGCCTCTACCGTCAGAGCGCCGTGGGACTCGTGACGCCGCTGCGCGATGGCATGAACCTCGTGGCCAAGGAGTACATCGCCGCGCAGGCGCCGCATGACCCGGGCGTGCTGGTGCTATCGCGCTTTGCCGGCGCGGCCGAGCAGCTTCGCGAGGCCCTGCTCATCAACCCGCACGACATCAACGAAATGGCGCGCGCGCTGGACCGCGCGCTCACCATGCCGCGCCAGGAACGCTGGGCCCGGCATAACCGGCTCTGGCAGCGGATCGAGACCTACGACCTGGCGAACTGGCGTGACAGCTTCATCCAGTCCTTCGCCGAGTCCGACACCGACCCGGTTAACCTGTTTTCCAAGGAACTCGGGGCCGCCTAGCCCTCGCGGGCGCGCCTCTAGGACCAAAGGCCGCGGATTGGCGTGCACGGTGCGCCCGATGGCCCCTAGTCTAAAGCCCCTTGGCCCCTTACTTTTCATCGAAGTTGCGCCTATCAAGGCGCCCTTCGAACCGTCGCCCCGACCTCCCGCCCGATTTGAGCACTCATGATCGATCGCAACGACCGGTTCTGGTACAAGAACGCCGTCATCTACGAGCTGCATATCAAGGCATTCTTCGACTCCGACAATGACGGCGTCGGTGATTTCGCCGGCCTCGTGCAAAAGCTCGACTATCTCCAGGACCTCGGCGTCACCGCGATCTGGCTGCTGCCGTTCTATCCCTCGCCGCTGAGGGACGACGGCTACGACATCGCCGACTACGGCGCGATCAATCCCACCTACGGCACCATGCGCGACTTCCGCCAATTCGTGGCGGCCGCGCACGACCGGGGCATAAGGGTCATCACCGAGCTGGTGGTCAACCACACCTCCGACCAGCACCCCTGGTTTCAGCGGGCGCGGAACGCAAAACCCGGCTCCGTGTGGCGCGATTATTATGTGTGGAGCGACACCGACCAGAAATATCCGGGCACGCGCATCATCTTCCTCGACACCGAGACCTCGAACTGGACCTGGGACCCGGTGGCCAAGGCCTATTTCTGGCACCGCTTCTACTCGCACCAGCCCGACCTCAATTACGACAACCCGCGCGTTCTCGCCGACATCCTGCGCGTCTTGCGCTTCTGGCTCGACATGGGCGTCGACGGACTGCGTCTCGACGCGGTCCCTTATCTCCTCGAGCGTGAGGGCACGAACAACGAGAACCTGCCCGAGACCCATGAGCTCCTGAAGAAATTCCGCGCCGAACTCGACAAGCGCTATCCCGACCGCATGCTGCTCGCCGAGGCCAATCAATGGCCGGAGGATACGCGCCCCTATTTCGGCGACGGCGACGAGTGCCACATGGCGTTCCACTTTCCGCTGATGCCGCGCATCTTCATGGGTCTCGCCCGCGAGGACCGCTATCCCATCACCGACATCATCAGCCAGACGCCGCCCATTCCCCAAGAGTGCCAATGGGCGATCTTTCTGCGCAACCACGACGAGCTGACGCTCGAAATGGTGACCGACTCCGAGCGCGACTATCTGTGGGAGACTTACGCGACCGACCAGCGGGCGCGGCTCAATCTCGGCATAAGGCGCAGGCTCGCACCGCTCCTCGACAACGACCGGCGCAAGATCGAGCTCTTGACCGGGCTCGTGCTCTCCATGCCGGGCACGCCGGTGCTCTATTACGGCGACGAGCTTGGCATGGGCGACAATTTCTATCTTGGCGACCGGGACGGCGTGCGCACGCCGATGCAATGGTCCGCCGACCGCAATGGCGGCTTCTCCCGCGCCGATCCGCAACGGCTGTTCCTGCCGCCGATCATGGACCCGATCTACGGCTACGAGACCGTCAACGTCGAGGCGCAGCAGAAACACGCAAGCTCGCTGTTCAACTGGACCAAGCGCATGATCGCCGTGCGCCAGGGACACCAGGCGTTCGGCAACGGCGACATGACCTTCCTGCGGCCGCGCAACCGCAAGGTGCTGGCCTATTTGCGCGAGCACGACGGCGACGTGATGTTGTGCGTGTTCAACCTGTCGCGCTCCGCGCAAGCCGTCGAACTCGACCTCGCGCTCCAGAAGGGCAAAGTTCCGGTCGAGCTCACCGGCGCCTCGCCTTTCCCGCCCATCGGGACGCTGCCTTACCTGCTGACGCTTCCGGCCTACGGCTTCTATTGGTTCGCGCTCGCCGATCCGGCGCAGCTTCCCTCACTGCCGGATGTCGAGCCTGAATCGTTGCCCGAACTCGAAACCCTGGTGCTCGGCAAGGGTTGGAACCTGGTGGAGAGCCAAGCCGGCGACCGCGAGCGCCTCAATCGCTTCGTCTACGATCTGTTGCCCACCTATATCGCCCGGCAACGCTGGTTCAGCCCGAAGGACGCCGTCATGACGTCCGCCACACCGGAGCAGATCGGCGAGCTGCCGCAAGAGGGCCATGAGAGCTTCTTGCTTGTGTCGACGAATGTCGTCCTGGAGGACGGCACGACGCAGCAATACTTCCTGCCCCTGGCGCTGTCTTGGGGCGAAGACAACCTGCGCCACGACAGCCCGCTCCTGCCCTATCTGCTGGCCAAGATCCGCCGCGGGCCGCGCGCCGGCATCGTCTTCGACGCAGCCCATGGCGAAGCCTTCCCGCGCGCGCTGCTAAACGCCATGCGCGACCACACCACTCTGCCCGCCATCAACGGCACGTTCCGCTTCGATGCCAGCGACGCGCTGCGGGACCTCGATCTGTCGGAAGAGCTCGACGTGCGCCGCGTGGAGACGGGCGAGCATGCCCATACGGCGCGCATTCTCGGCGACCGCGTGCTCCTGAAGATTTCCCGCCGGCTTCGCCCCGGCATGGACCCCGGCATCGAGATGGGCCGCTTTCTCTCCAAGGCCGGCTATGCCAACAGCCCGCCTTATCTCGGCGCCATCGAGTATGTCGACGATGACGGTGTCCCCACCGCATTGGCCCTGGCCTTCGAGCACGTCCGCAACCAGGGCGACGGCTGGACCGTCGTGGTCGATGCGCTCGACCGCGAGCTGGAAGACGAGAGCCTGTTGGGGGACGCCGATGGCGGCATCCCCTACTCGCTCTCTTTGGTCGAGACCATCGGGCGGCGCACCGGCGAGCTGCACCGCGCCTTTGCCGCCGCCGATCCGCATGATCCCGACTTCGCGCCCAAGCCCGTGACCGACGCGGACCTCGAAGAATGGCGCGTGCGCGCGGTCACCCGCGCCGAGCAAGCCTTCGCGCATCTCGAGGCGCTGCCCGAGACGATAGAGACGGAAACCCGCGAGCTTGCCGACAGGCTGCTGCCATTGCGCGAAGCCATGCTCAAGCGCATAGACACGCTCGTCCCCCGGATCGCGCGCGGCAACAAGCTGCGCCTGCACAACGACTATCACCTTGCCAAGATTCTCGTGTCGGCGAACGACGTCTACATCGTCGACTTCGAGGGCGAACCCGATCAGCCCGCCGATGAACGCCGCCAGAAGGCGCCGCCCTCACGCGACATCGCCAGCATGCTGCGGTCCTTCGACTATGCGGCGCGGACGGCTGTCGATCGCCAAAGGCAGCGCGGCGCGAGCCAGCTTGACGAGATCGAGTCGCGCGCGCTCCATTGGCGTTCGCTGGCGGAGCGGCGTTTCTTGCGCGCCTACGGTATGGCGCGCGACGATTCGGCCAGCGGCTCGCATCTGGCCGGCGGCGAGCTGCTGCCCCTGTTCCTAGCAGACAAGCTGTTCCACGAGATCCTCTATGAAGGCGCGAACCGGCCCGTGTTGTTGCCGATTCCGTTGCGCGCCGCCCTCGAATTGGTCGAACCCATGGACGGCGCGGCCGAGGAGGAGGAGGATTGACGGCGCTGAAGCTCGGTCCGGGGAATCCACGGCCACTCGGCGCCACCTCTGACGGCCGCGGCGTCAACTTCGCGCTGTTCTCCGCGAACGCAACCCGCGTGGATCTCTGCCTGTTCGACGAGAACGGCACGGAGACGGCGCGCATCGCCCTGCCCGAATACACCGACGAAATCTGGCACGGCTACGTCCCGGGCCTGGCGCCGGGCCAGCTCTACGGCTATCGCGTGCATGGGCCTTACGCGCCGAAGGATGGCCACCGCTTCAATCAGCACAAGCTGCTGCTCGATCCGTATGCGCGCCGCTATGCGGGACAGCTCATTTGGGACGACGCCCTGTTCGGCTATCAGATCGGCAGCAAGCGCGCCGATCTCGCCATGAGCAAAACCGACAGCGCGCCCTTCCTGCCGAAATGCGTGGTGGTGGGCGACAGCGATCCGCTGCACAGCCCCCGCCCCCAGCGCCCCTGGCATGACGCTGTCATCTACGAGGCGCACGTAAAGGGCATGACCGCGCGCCATCCCGACGTGCCGGAGCCTCTCCGCGGGACCTTCGCCGGCATCGCCAACCCGGCGGTGATCGACCATCTCGTCAAGCTCGGCGTTACCGCCATCGAACTGCTGCCGGTGCATGCCTTCATCAACGACCGGCATCTCGTGGAGCACGGCCTCAGCAATTATTGGGGTTACAACAGCGTCGGCTTTTTTGCGCCGGCCGAGCGCTATATTTCACCCGGCGCCGGCCTCGAAGAATTCCGCGCCATGGTCGACCGGCTGCACGATGCCGGCATCGAAGTCATTCTCGACGTGGTCTACAACCACACCGCCGAAGGCAATGCGCTCGGCCCAACCTTGTCGTTTCGCGGCATCGACAACGCCTCCTACTACAAGCTCGCCGAGGACAAGCGCCACTATTTCGACACCACCGGTTGCGGCAACACGCTCAATATCGGTCAGCCACGCGTGCTCCAGATGGTCATGGATTCCCTGCGCTATTGGGTCGAGCAATGCGGCGTCGACGGCTTCCGCTTCGATCTGGCGTCGGCCATGGCCCGGGACAACAACGATTTCGATCCGAGCGCATCCTTCCTCGATGCCGTCGGCCAAGATCCCGTGCTGAGCCAGGTAAAGCTGATCGCCGAGCCGTGGGATCTCGGCGAGAACGGCTATCAGGTCGGCGCCTTTCCACCGGGCTGGGCGGAATGGAACGATTTGTCGCGTGACAGCCTGCGCTCTTATTGGAAGGGCGACATGGGCGTGCTGCCGGCGCTGGGAAGCAGGATCTCCGGTTCGGCCGAGATCTACGACCACCGCGGGCGCAAACCATGGGCGAGCGTCAATTTCATCGCCGCCCATGACGGCTTCACTCTGCGCGACGTCGTCTCCTACAACAGGAAGCACAACGCGGCGAACAAGGAAGACAACAACGACGGCCACGACGACAACCGGAGCTACAACTGGGGCGTCAAAGGCCCGACCGACGATCCAGCCATCCTCGACCGCCGCGACCGCGTGCGCCGCGCCTTGATGGCGAGCCTGCTATTCAGTCACGGCACGCCAATGATCAACATGGGCGACGAGCTCGGTCGCACCCAAGGCGGCAACAACAACGCCTTCTGCCAGGACAACGAGATCTCCTGGGTGAACTGGACCGATCTCGACGATCGCGACCGCGCCTTTCTCGACTTCGTGCGTGGCGCGGCGAGCTTGCGGGCGCAACTGCCCCTGCTGCGCAGCCCGAACTTCCTGCATGGCGAACCCGTGGCGCCGCTCATTAGAAATGTTACCTGGTTCAAGCCGGACGGCGAGGAGAAGCAGGCCGAGCATTGGGAAGACCCGGTGGCCAAATGCATCGGCGCATCTTTTGCCGGCGACGGGCAGATTCTGCTACTGCTGTTCAACGCCGACGCCGAGCCGATCGATTTCATCTTCCCCTATTTCGGCAAGCGCCATTTGCGTTGGCGCCTGCTCTGCGATTCGGCGAACGATCTGATACGGCCCGACCCGACCATCATCGCCACGGGCAAGACCACCATTCCGGGGCACGGGCTGTTGCTGTTCGAGAGGACCGATTGATGGCGGCGCGTTTCACACAAATTTCTGGCCAGGAGTAGAGAATGCCGGGACGACTCGAAAAATTGGCTGAACGTTTCGGTGTCGCCGAGGGCTATGTCAGCGAGAAGGGCGACTGGGTCGCCACGCCCCCCGAGACCCAAGCCAAGGTACTCGAGGCCATGGGCGTGCCGGTCCACGACGCCGACGCAGTCCTTCCCGAGCCGCCGCCTTTCGAAGACGTGGCAGCCTTGTCGGGAAGCGCGTATTGGCCGCCCTTCCTGGTCGACCATCGCGCCTGGGGCATTTCGGTGCAGGCCTATGCGCTGCGCTCGTCGCGGAACTGGGGCATCGGCGATTTCGAGGATCTGGCGCAGCTCACCGAATTTGCTGCCGGCCTTGGCGCCGATTTCGTCGGCGTCAACCCCTTGCACGCGCTGTTCGTCGCCGATCCATCGCGCACGAGCCCTTACAGCCCCTCGAGCCGCGACTTTCTCAACCCGTTGCTGATCGCGCCCGACCGCGTGCCGGGATTTGGACAATTGCCGGAACGGGCAGAGATCGAGGCGGCGCTTCCGCCCCTGCGCGAGACCGAGCTCATCGATTACACAGGCGTTCACCGCGTGAAGATGCGCGCGCTCGAGGCGCTGTTCGCCCATTTCGTGGCGAATGCGAACGCAGAGGCCAAGGACGCCTTCGAAGCGTTCTGCCGCGAGCACGGCAAGACGCTCGAAGGTCACGCGCTGTTTGAGGCTCTGTCCGAACGCTTCGTTGCCGAAGGCCGCAGCGCGGCATGGATGACGTGGCCCGAAGACTATCAAGACCCGGACAATCTCGCCGTGCGCGACTTCGCGCGTGCCGCCAAGCACCGCATCGCCTTCCACGCTTGGCTGCAATGGGTCGCCGACAGCCAACTCGCCAACGCGCGCGAGCGCGCCAAGGCGGCCGGCATGCGGATCGGGCTCTATCTCGATCTCGCCGTGGGAATTTCGCCAGACGGATCGCGCAGCTGGATCAATGGCCCGGCCATCGCCCGGCAAGCGCGGATCGGATGCCCGCCCGACCCCTTCAGCGCCGCCGGCCAAGACTGGGGCCTCGTCCCCTTCTCGCCGGTCGGGCTCGCCGAAGAACGATTCGAGCCATACCGTTCGGTGCTGCGGTCGAACTTGCACCATGGCGGCGCCTTGCGCATCGACCACGCCATGGGCCTCCAGAGACTCTATTGGATCCCCGAAGGCAGCGACGCCACCGACGGCGCGTATGTGGCTTATCCCTTTCGCGAGCTCTTGGAGGGCGTTGTCGAGGAATCGTGGATCTCCCAGACCATCGTCATCGGCGAGGATCTCGGCACGGTCGCGCCGGGATTCACCGACACGATGGTTCGGGCTGGCCTTCTGAGCTACCACGTCTTCTATTTCAGCGAGCGGGAGGGCATCTGGATGCCGCCTCACGCTTACCGGCGCGAAGCCCTGGTGTGCGCATCGACCCACGATCTGCCGACCCTGAAAGGCTGGTGGGTCAGCCGCGACATCGATTGGCGCGTGAAGACCGGCCGCGCCACGGAAACAGAGGCAGTGGTGCAACGGCAGGATCGCTTGCGGGACAGGAAACTACTCTTGAAGGCTCTTGTCGGCGCGCAGGCGCTGGCGCCCAACGAGGCGCGCGCCGAGTCTCCGGAGATGCCCAATGACGTGCTGGTCGCGGTCCATCGCTTTCTGGCGCTCACGCCGTGCCGGCTGCTGGCCGTTCAACTCGACGATGCGCTCGGGCTTGTCGAACAAGCCAACCTGCCCGGTACCGTGGACGAGCATCCCAACTGGCGCCGCAAGACGCCCGTCACGCTTGAAGCATTGGGCGAGCAGACGCTGTTCCGTGCCGTGATCGAGGCGGTGGCGGCCGAACGCCCACGGCGATGAGACCGTATCCGCGGCCGGCGGCCGCTTGAGCGTCGCCGAGGTGCCGCGGACGTTTCCGGGCGCCTTGCTCTTGGTAGGCTAGAGCGCGTCGGCGCCGATCTCGCCGGTGCGCACGCGCATGGCGCCTTCCAGCGGCAGCACGAAGACCTTGCCGTCACCGATGCGGCCCGTCCGCGCCGCGTCGCCGATCACGCCGATCACGGTATCGGCGTCCGCGGCGCTCACCGCGAGCTCCAGCTTCACCTTGGGCACGTATTGCGTGGTGTATTCAGCGCCGCGATAGATCTCGGTCTGTCCCTTCTGGCGGCCGAAACCTTGCACCTCGGAGACCGTCATGCCTTGCACGCCGATCCCAGCGAGCGCCTCGCGCACCGCATCGAGCCGGTGCGGCTGAATGACTGCGATAATGTACTTCATAGGCACGTCCCCGCTTACATGTTGTAGCCGCGTTCGCCGTGGATATTGAGATCGAGACCTTGCTCCTCGATCTCGGCGCTGACACGCAAGCCGACGAGTGCCTGCACGAGCTTGATGATGATGTAGCTGACCACCACCGACCATATCAAAACGGCGATGAGCCCGGTGAGCTGAATCAACGCCTGGCCGCCCATGGTCCGCCCTTCCGCCAGACCGATGCCGCCGAGGGCTGCATCGGCGAACACCGCGGCGAGCAGGACGCCGACCGCACCGCCAACGCCATGGACCGCCAGCACATCGAGCGAATCGTCGATCTTGAACCGGTGCTTGACCACCATCACCATGAGATAGCAGGCCGAACCGCCGGCCAATCCAATCACCAAGGCGGCCCCGGGGCCCACATAGCCGGACGCCGGGGTGATGGTAGCAAGCCCCGCGATCGCCCCGGTAACGGCGCCAACCATGCTCGGCTTGCCGAACTTCACGGTCTCGATGACGATCCACACCAACGTCGCGGTCGCCGCCGAGATATGCGTCACGGTCATAGCCATGCCCGCATCGGCCCCGGCCGAAAGCGCGCTACCGGCATTGAAGCCGAACCAGCCGACCCACAGCATGCAGGCGCCGACCATGGTCATCCACGGCGCGTGCGGTGGCCGCACGTCATGCGGAAAGCCCATGCGCGGACCAAGCACGATGGCGAGCAGCAGGGCCGAGACCCCGGCCGTCAGATGCACCACGAGCCCGCCGGCGAAATCGAGCACGCCGCGCTCCGCCAGCCAGCCGCCGCCCCAGATCCAATGCGCCACCGGCACATAGACGAGGAACAGCCAAAGCACGCTGAACAGGATCACCGCGCTGAAGCGGATGCGTTCGACGAAAGCCCCGACGATGAGCGCCGGGGTGATGATGGCGAAGGTCATCTGGAACATGAAGAACACCGATTCGGGGATCGTGGTGCCGGCGGCGACGGCATCGCGCGGCACGCCGATCAGCAGCACCTTTTTCAAATCCCCGATCCACGCCCCCGAGCCGGAGAAGGTGAGGCTGTAGCCCGCCAGCAGCCACAGCACCGTGACCACGGAAGCGATGGTGAAGCACTGCATCAGAACCGAGAGCAGGTTCTCCGCGCGCACCAGCCCACCATAGAATAAGGCCAGGCCCGGTAGCGTCATGAACAGAACCAGCGCCGTGGCCGTGATAAGCCAGGCGGTATTCCCCGCGTCGATCATCGAATTCCCCCCTTAGATACCTGCTCAAATTCAGGTCTTTGCCCAATTCTCTAGCATAACGGGGCCGCGCCTGGACAAGGGGCTGCCCAAAAAGATGTCATTGTCCAAAAGGGATTGAGCCCGGGCGCGCGCGGCGGCCACAATCCTGACTCCTGGCGTGATATAATTCTTTGATGAGCAAGGCTTTTACCAAGGAGCCGGAAGGCGGGGACGTCTATGACGACCTTCCCGACCGGCCGATATCGCCCCATAGCCTGGTGACCAAGCGCGGGCTTGCGCTGATCGAGACGGAGCTCGCGCGTCTTCATGAGGAGCATGCCGCGGCCCACGACGCCGAGGACAAGCCGCTGCTCGCCAAGCTCAATCGGGATTTGCGCTATTGGACCTCACGCCGGGCCACCGCCCAGGTCATCGAGCCGCCGCAAGACGCAACCGAGGTCCATTTCGGCTCGAAAGTGACCCTCGAACGCGAGGACGGACGCCGCCAGACCTATAAAATCGTCGGCGAGGACGAGGCGGATCCGACCCAAGGCACGCTGTCCTACGTCTCTCCCGTGGCCCAAGCGATCATGGGAAAACCTGCCGGCGAGACCGTCCAGGCGGGCGCGGGCGAAGCCACCATCGTGGAGATTTCCTAACGGCACAGGCGTCCCGAGCTTAGGGCGCGCCTTCACCTCGCGCGGGGAGAGCTAACCCGCTGAAGAGGCTATGTTTTACCATCGACATGGCCGAGATCGCGCGCGGGCGCAACGTGGTCGCGCACCAATTGCTTGAGCTCCTTCATCTCGGGAAACCGTCCCTGCTCGCTCCGCGACCAGATCAGCGCGCCATCGATGCGCACCTCGAACACCCCGCCGGTATCGTCGGGGATCAGCGTGAGCGAGCCGAGCTCCTCGGCGAAGGTGGACAAGAGCTCCTGGCCCATCCAGGCTGCCCGGAGCAGCCAATTGCACAGCCGGCAATAGGTAATGGTGACGTTTGGCGAAGGTGCGATGACCTGGTCCCCTGGCTTGGCGCTTGATTTTATGGGAGTCTAGACCGCGTCAAGCAGTCTATTCCAGCCTCAAGTCCCATCAGCCAAGATTGGCCAATCCTCCAGGAGTTTGGACGAGGACGTGTCACCGATTAGCAACAGGCGTTTCCGATGGTATCCCATGGACTTGTATCCAAGGCACCCGGTCATCACCTCATAATAACATCCTGACTTGTTCGAGACTCATAACTGCGGGAAGACAGAACCTATGAACTCAGTGATTCGCAAAATCGCGCCGATTCTCTTGGCGACTTTGGCCATCGCCGGTCTGTTTGTGTTCACCCCCTCCCAGAGGGTCGAAGCAAGCCCCTTTGACGCGCTGCTCGGCACTTGGCGGGGAAGCGGCACGATGCGCCTGAGCTCGGGCACCGAGCGTCTGAGCTGCAACGCCTACTACACGGGCGGCGGCCAAAGCCTTGGCTTGGCCATTCGCTGCAATTCCCCGAGCGGCAAGGTGGAAATCCGGAGCAAGCTCAGCCTCAGCGGCAACCAACTCAGCGGCAACTGGGAAGAGCGGACCTATAACGCTTCGGGCGCCGCTTCGGGCACCGCCAATCCGGGCAGGCTCAGCATTCGGGTCTCCGGTACGGTCAAGGGCAGTATGATCGTGAATTACAGCAAATCCAGCCAGAGCGTCTCGATCTCGACCACCGGAACCGCACTGCAAGGCGTGTCGATCCGCCTGACCCGCAGCTAATTCGCCGTTAGTCTTAGGCCCGAATCGTGACCGCGTCGCAGGGCGACCCCTAGGGGCGCCCTCGCGGCTGGAAGAATTCAGGTGGCTAGGAGCGAACTGCTATGGGCGAGGCTTTGCTGACGCACAAAATGGTTGGAAAGCGGCTCAAGCTTTCCGCGGGCGGCTCCTGGACGGCCCCCCACGCCGGCGAGCTTGAAACGCTCGTCGAACGGATCACTGACGACGCCCCCAACGCCAAGGACATGTCGATCGACATGGCCGGCGTCCGCGAGTTCGACACCTTCGGTGCATGGCTGCTGGAACGGCTGACGCGCCCGTGGACGACCTCCGGCCGGAAGGCGGTGATCGTCGGGCTGCCCGAGCATGATCTTGGCCTTCTGGAGGAAATGCACGGCGTCAACCGCGAGCCTCCGCTGCAAGCGCCGCGCCAGAACCCCATCGTCTCCGCGCTTGCCGCCATTGGCCGCGGCGGCGCGTCCTTCGGGCACAATCTCATCGTCTTCTCCGAGATGCTTGGCGCGGCCGGCATGGCGCTGGGGCGCGTACTGGTGCGCCCGCGCGAGTACCGCCTCACCTCGACCGTGCATCAATTCGACCGCGTGGCCTGGCAGGCGGTCCCCATCATCCTGCTCATCACCTTCCTCATCGGCGCCATCATCTCGCAGCAAGGCATCTTCCACTTCCGCAAGTTCGGCGCCGAGCTCTATTCCGTGGATCTGGTCGGCATCCTCGTCCTGCGCGAAATCGGCGTGCTCATCGTCGCCATCATGGTTGCCGGCCGCTCTGGCAGTTCTTACACCGCCGAGCTCGGCTCCATGAAGATGCGCGAGGAGATCGACGCGCTGCGCACCATGGGCTTCGACCCCGTCGAGGTTCTGATCTTGCCGCGAATCCTCGTGCTCGTGGTGGCTCTTCCCGTGCTGGCCTTTCTCGGCTCCATGGCGGCGCTGTGTGGCGGCGGCCTGGTGGCCTGGCTTTATGGCGGCATGAGCCCCGACATCTATATCGCGCGGCTCATCGACGCGATCTCCCTCACCCACTTCAATGTCGGCATGATCAAGGCCCCCTTCATGGGTCTGGTCATCGGCATCGTCGCCTGCGCCGAAGGCTTGCGCGTCAAAGGCAGTGCCGAATCCCTCGGCCTGCAGACAACCAAATCCGTCGTCGAATCGATCTTCCTCGTCATCGTGCTCGACGGCCTGTTCGCCATCTTCTTCGCCTCGATCGGAATGTAATCCTCTCATGACCGAGAAGAACACCGTCATCAAAGTGCGCGACCTCGTGGTCGGCTTCGGCGCGGAGACCGTGCTCGATCATCTCGACCTCGACGTGCGCGGTGCGGAAATCCTCGGCGTCGTCGGGGCATCCGGCGCCGGCAAGTCGGTTCTGCTGCGCACCATTATCGGCCTCCTGCCCCGGCGCCATGGCTCCATCGAGGTGCTCGGCGTGGATCTGGAGTATGCGAGCGAGGAGGAGCGCCGCGCGCTCGAACGCCGCTGGGGGGTTTTGTTCCAGCAGGGCGCGCTGTTCTCCTCGCTCACGGTCAAGCAGAACGTCCAGTTCCCCATGCGTGAGAACCTGGATATCTCTCAGCGGCTGATGGACGAGATGGCGTTCGCCAAGTTGGAGATGGTCGGCCTCCCGCCCCAAGACGGCGACAAGTTTCCCTCCGAGCTGTCGGGCGGCATGACCAAGCGTGTCGCGCTTGCCCGCGCGCTCGCACTTGATCCCGAGATCGTGTTTCTCGACGAGCCGACCTCGGGCCTCGACCCGATCTCCGCCGGCGATTTCGACGAACTGATCCGCACGCTCCAGCAGACCTTGGAGATCACCGTGTTTATGGTGACGCACGATTTGGAGAGTCTTTACACCGCATGTGACCGGATCGCGGTCTTGGCCGATGGCAAGGTCGTGGCCGACGGCCCCATCACCACCATGCTTGAGTCGGAACACCCCTGGGTGAAGACCTACTTCCAGGGGAAGCGCGGCGGCATGCTGGCCGGTCGCCAGATGAGCGCATAAACCCAAAGGGATCTGATCGATGGAAACCCGTGCCCGCTATGCCTTGATCGGACTTTTCATGCTCGCCGTGATCCTCGCGAGCTTCGGCTTCGTCTACTGGCTCGAGAACAAAGGCGGCTTCGGCGAACGCGAGACCTATCGCGTGCAGTTCGAAAGCTCGGTTTCGGGCCTTCTCGTGGGCTCCGCCGTTTTGTTCAACGGCATCCGCGTCGGCGACGTGACGGGCGTCGCGCTGAATCCAGACCAGCCCCAGCAGGTGATCGCCACCATCTCCGTGGTGAAGAACACGCCGATCCGTGAGGACACGCGGGTCAATGTGGAGCAGCAGGGGCTGACGGGCGGCGTCGCCGTGACGCTCACCGGCGGCACCTCCACCGCGCCGCTTGCCGCCGAAGGCGGTGCACCGACCCTCATCGCGCCGCCAGGCGTCGGCCAGGACTGGACTCAGTCCGCGCGCGATGCCTTCCAGCAGGTCGAGACGATTCTGAATCAGAATGCGGAGCCCCTGAACGAGGCCATCGTCAACATCCAGGTGTTCACCGATGCGCTGGCGCGCAATTCGGACAAAGTCGACGGCATCCTGTCGGGCATCGAGCGCATGACCGGAGGCGGCAAGGCCAAGGGTGTGCTCTATTCGCTCAGGCCCGCGTCCGATCTTCCCCCGCCGCCGGAGCAGACGCCGGACTGGCAGCTGGTCATCCCCGAGCCCACCACCTTGCTGGCCTTCAACACCGACAAGATCCTGACGCGGCCCGCGCCCGACGAGAGCCTGCCGCTCGAAAACGCGCGCTGGAGCGACAGCCTGCCCATCCTGGCGCAAGCGAAACTCTTGGAGACCTTCGAGAACGCGGGCTACGCCCAAGCCGTGACCCGCACCATCGGCGACTTCGCCAGCAACTATCAGCTCTCGATCGACATCCGGCAGTTCGACGTCTCGACCCAAGGCGAGCCCGAAGCCAAGATCGTCATTCTCGCCAAACTTCAGGACCCCGACGGCCAGATCATCGACTCGCGAAAATTCGAAACCGAGGCGCCGGCGAAAGGCAGCGACGCGCGCGCTTACGTGGATGCTTTGAGCACCGCCTTCGACAAGGTCGAACTGGAGCTTCTCGACTGGACCACGGAGAAGCTTGGCGCCGCACCGCGGGCCGTAACGGTCGAGCCGCCGGCGCCGCTGGAAGACATGCCGGCACCCGACGATATCGCGCCCGATGGCGACATGCCGCCAATGCCCGACGACCCGACACCCTAAGCGCCATTGATCTGGCTCAACGACGGAATTCAGCCGGCGCGGGATCGTCGGCGCATGAGCCACACGCCCCAATTGCAAGCCGAGGCGGGGAGCCGCCCGGGATGTGAGTCCGTGGAGCTGCTGGCAGCCATCGCCGGACGGCGGTCCGTGCGCGAATATACCGAGACGCCGGTTGACGACGCGGTCTTGCGCGACTTGATCGACGCCGCGATCCAAGCGCCGAGCGCGATCAATCAGCAGCCTTGGGCCTTCGTCGTGATCAAGGATCGCGCTCTACTCGATCGCATCTCGGATCGGTCGAAGTCGCATTTGCTGAAAGCCTCGCTCGGCGCGTCGGCCCATCCCTTCCGCGAGATGCTCAACGATCCGAAGTTTCATATTTTCTATCAGGCGCCGGCCGTGGTGGTGATCGCCGCCGCGGAGCCGACGGACTGGGCGGTCGAGGATTGCGCGCTGGCCGCGGAAAATCTCATGCTCGCAGCCCACGCGAAAGGCCTCGGCACCTGTTGGATCGGATTCGCCCAGCACTGGCTGGCTACGCCGGACGGCAAGGCAGCCCTTGGCATCCCGGCGACGTTCTCGCCGATCGCGCCGATCGCCATCGGCCACCCCCGCCGCCAGCCGCCGCCAGTCCCCCGAAAAGCCGCCGACATTCGCTGGATCGCCTAGGGCTCCGGGCGTGGCCGGAGCGCGCTCGGCCTTGCGGCGTCTCCTGTTTTGTCCGCAAAAGAGAGTTGATGGCGAAATTTGTGAAAGCAGCGGGCAGATCTCAGATGGCTTCGGCGCGGCACGGCGATGCAAGTAACGACGCATCCGCGCCTTGGCACGCGCAGCCGGCCGCGGAGGTCCTTGAGGCACTGGGGTCCGCGCCGGCGGGGCTGAGCGCCGAGGACGCCGCCGCACGTAAATTGCGCCTCGGTCCCAATCGGCTTGCCGACGCACCGGGACGCAGCCCCATCTGGCGCTTCCTGCTCCAGTTCCACAATGTCCTGATCTATGTCCTGCTCGGCGCGGCCGTGCTCGCAGCAGCGATCGGCAATCTGGCGGATGCCGCCGTCGTGCTCGCCGTCGTCATCCTCAACGCCATTATTGGCGTCATTCAGGAAGGCCGCGCCGAACGCGCGCTCGAGGCCATACGCGGCATGATCGACCCGCACGCGTCCGTCATCCGCGACGGACACCGCATGGTCGTGGCCGCCGAGGATCTGGTTCCCGGCGACATTGTTCTTTTGGAACCCGGCGGCCGGGTGCCGGCGGACCTTCGTCTGATCAAAGCGCGCAATCTCCGCATGGACGAAGCCGCGCTGACCGGTGAATCGCTGCCGGTCGACAAAGACCCCAAAGCCATCGCGCGCGCGAGCCCGCTGGCGGAGCGGACCTCAATGGCCTTCTCGGGAACGTTCGTCGCCGCGGGCAGCGGGATCGGCGTGGCCGCCGCAACCGGAGCCTCAAGCGAACTCGGCCGCATCAGCACCCTTGTCGGCACGGTTGAGACGCTCACCACACCGCTCATTCGGCAGATGGACCGCTTCGCCCGTGTGCTGACAGCGGTGATCCTCGCGGTATGTGCAGCCGTGTTCGTGTTTGCGGTCTATGTCCGGGACTACCAATGGCCCGAGGCTTTCATGGTGGTGATCGGTCTCGCCGTCTCGGCGATCCCCGAAGGCCTGCCGGCGGTGATGACCATTGCGCTCGCCATCGGCGTGCAACGCATGGCCGCGCGCAATGCCATCGTCCGCCGCCTCCCCGCCGTCGAGACGTTGGGCTCCGTCTCGGTGATCTGCTCGGACAAGACCGGCACCTTGACCCGCAACGAAATGACGGTGCGAACGGTGCTGACGACTGAGGGACAGTTCGCGATCTCCGGCGCGGGCTACCAGCCGGAGGGCGACATCACGCTGGATGGCGCGCCCGTTGAAGCAGCTCGCTACAAGGCGCTGATGGAGGCCGCCAAGACCGCCATCCTGTGCAACGATGCGGAGCTCCGCCAAAGCGAGGGGATGTGGCGCGTTCATGGCGATCCCATGGAAGGGGCCCTGATCAGCGCCGGCATGAAGGCGGGCTACGACGCCGAGCTTCTACGTAAGCAGCTTCCGCGCACCGACGAGATTCCTTTCGATACCAAACACAAATTCATGGCCACGCTGCATCATAGCCATGAGGACGGCGCGGTCTTTGCCCTCATCAAGGGCGCACCGGAGCGCGTGCTCCTGATGTGCAACAAACAGCGCGGCAAGGCCGGCGACGAGCCGCTCGATGAAAAATACTGGCAGGCCGAGACCGAAGCCATCGCAGGGCAAGGCCAGCGCATGATCGCCATCGCGATCAAGCAACTGCCCAAGGGCCGCCGCGACCTCAACTTCGCCGATGTCGAGGACGGTGCGACCCTTATCGGCTTGCTCGGGCTCATCGACCCGCCCCGCAAAGAGGTGCTGGCCGCGATCCGCGAATGCCAGGAGGCCGGGATCGGCGTGAAGATGATCACGGGCGATCACGCCGCGACGGCAGAAGCCATCGCCCGCGAGCTTCATTTGGCCCCGCACCCAAAGATCCTCACGGGACAGGCGCTCGACGAGATCGACGATCAAAGCCTTCAAAGCGTCGCGCGGGACGTCACTGTCTTCGCGCGGACCAGCCCGGCGCATAAATTGCGCCTGGTCGAGGCCCTGCAGGCGCAAGGCGGCGTGACAGCCATGACCGGCGACGGCGTCAACGACGCGCCCGCCCTGAAGCGCGCCGATGTCGGCGTGGCCATGGGACAGAAGGGAACCGATGCCGCGAAAGAAGCCGCCGAGATCGTGCTTGCCGACGACAATTTCGCATCGATCGTCGCCGCCGTACGCGAGGGGCGAACCGTCTACGACAATCTGCGCAAGGTCATCGCTTGGACCTTGCCGACCAACGGCGGCGAGGCGGCGGCCATCATCGGCGCCATTGCTTTTGGCCTGACCCTGCCCATGACGCCCATCCAGATCCTCTGGATCAATATGGTGACCGTCGTGGCGCTCGGCCTCACCCTCGCGTTTGAGCCGACCGAGCCGGGGACCATGCGGCGTCCGCCGCGCGATCCCAGCGAGTCCCTTCTCTCCGGCGTGCTGCTGTGGCGGACAGCCTTCGTCTCGCTCCTATTCGTGATCGGCGCGTTCGGGATCTTCTTCTATGCCATCGACCGCGGTCAGTCAGTGGACATGGCGCGTACTCTGGTCGTCAACACGATCGTCGTGATGGAGGCGGCCTATCTGTTCAGCGTTCGCTACGTCTATGGCGGCTCGCTGACCTGGCGCGGTATGCTCGGCACACCAGCCGTGCTAATCGGTGTCGCGGTGATCGCGGTGGCGCAACTCGCCTTCACCTACGCACCGCCCCTTCAGACCGTCTTCAAGACCCAATCGGTGGCGCCGGCGGATGCAGTCCTGATTCTTCTGATCGGCGTGGCGCTGCTGCTGATCGTCGAGGCCGAGAAGATCGTGTCCGCTCGCCTCTTCAGCCGCACGCGCACCGCGCATCGCTGACGCTTACGCAGCCTGCTTCTCGATCTCCGGCGTCCACTTCCCGAGCGTGGCGAGACCGTTCATCTCCGCGCGGTGGGCGAAGGCCGCTTGCGCCGCGGCGACGTTGTCCTTCTTACCGGCCCATGCCATTTGCGGGGCATGCTGCAAAGCGCGGCCGTAAGAGAAGGTGAGATGCCAGGGGAAGCCGCCGACGCGGTGCATGGCGTCGAGACGCGCGGTGGCCTCGACGTCGGACTGGCCACCGGAGAGGAAGGCGATGCCCGGCACGGCAGACGGCACGCAGTCCTTCAACACGCGAATGGTCTTCTCCGCGATCTCCTGATCGGAGGCTTGCGTCGCGCATTTCTTGCCCGGCACGATCATGTTGGGCTTGAGCACCATGCCCTCGAGCTGCACCTTCGCGTAGTAAAGCTCTTGGAACACCGTCTTCAGCGTCCACATGGTGACCGCCTCGCAGCGCTCGATGGTGTGATCGCCGTCCATCAGCACTTCGGGCTCGACGATCGGCACTAGGTCTTGCTCCTGGCACAGCGCCGCGTAGCGCGCGAGCGCGTGGGCGTTTGCGTTGATGGCGTCATGGCTCGGAATGCCGGCGCCGATATCGATCACCGCGCGCCATTTGCAGAACCTGGCGCCGAGCGCGCGATATTCGATGAGCCGGTCGCGCAGGCCGTCGAGCCCCTCGGTGATGGTCTCGCCCGGACAGAACGGGAGCGGCTTCGCGCCCGCGTCCACCTTGATGCCGGGGATCGAGCCCGCCTCTTCAATGAGCTTGACCAGCGGCGTCCCGTCCGCGGCCTTCTGCCGGATAGTCTCGTCGTAGAGGATCACGCCGGAGATGCGGTGGTGCATCGCCTTCTCGGAGCGGAACAGAAATTCCCGATAGTCGCGCCGGTTCTCCTCGGTGGACTCCACCCCGATGGCATCGAAGCGCTTCTTGATCGTCCCGCTCGATTCGTCCGCGGCCAAAATGCCTTTGCCCGGCACGGTCATGGCGTTGGCGATTCTGTTCAACTCGGCGAGGTCCATACGTCTCTCCCTCTCAAATCCCGCAAATCAACCTTTGTTGAGCGCTGTTATAGGCCAGGACCGGCCCCCTTTGCAGCCCCATCGATAAGGGTCCGGCTGTGGATAACCGGCGGCGCCCGACCCCCTCAACAGCCTTACCCAACGCTTTACATGCGCGCCCCATTGCCGCCGCAGCCTCACCCAGGGAAGGCCCAACCCGCACCGGATTTCAGCCTTGCCCAGCCGCTACCCACGCTAACCCAGCAACGAGGAGCGGTTTGAAATCATGCGATATTTGGCCATAGCAGGACTGATCTTTCTGAGCGTCCCGGCCCATGCGGCCGGCACCGTGACCGCCACGTGGTACGGCAACGAGTTGGCCGGCAACCGCACGGCGAGCGGCGAGATCTTCAATCCCAGCAAAATGACGGCCGCCCACCGGTCGTTACCCTTCGGAACCTGCCTGCGCGTCGGCAACCCGAGAACCGGAAAATCCGTCAACGTGCGCGTCAACGACCGCGGCCCCTTCACGAAGGGCGTGCACCTCGACCTGTCGGCCGGCGCGGCGCGCGCCATCGGCATGCGCTCGACCCAGCCGGTGACCATGAAGCGGTGCTAACGCCGGGAGAAAAAGGCGTAGAGGAACAACCCGCCCATCACCACATGCAGAACGGCGCCGGCCCATAAGCCGGCGCTGCCGGCATCGAACACGGCAAACAGCAATAGAACCGCGGCGCCAACCACGTTGTACAGGCCAAGGCCGTACGCGGCCGCAAGCCCGCCTGGCGTCTCAAGATGGTTGCGCCCAAACAACGCGCCCACGCCAAGCGCGAGGGTCGCGGCGCCAAGCAGGCTGACAAGGGCCAGCGTCGGCATTTGCACCTGCGCGCCCCGTCCTCCGACCGCCTCGATCACACCGAGCGGCGAGAGCAGAGCCGAGACCCCGAACAGGACCTCGATCCACCCGGATACGAGCATCAATAGTTTCAGCATCGTCCCGTCCGCCTTCCTAACTGCTCAAGGGCCCGGTTTGCCCCAGGAGAAGATCACGTTCCAGTCGTTCTTCATGCTGACCACGTCCCAGCCATTGGCATTGGCCTGCTCCATCAGCGCGACGGGAAATGTACCCACGTCGGAATCGGGCCCATAGGCATATTCGCGCACCGCGTCGTCGTGATGCACCAGCCCCATGAAGCAGACGCCTTGGCAGTTGGCGGTCCACTCCAACATTTCCTTGTCGCCGTTCGAGTTGCCGAAGGCGAAGATCGGCTGGCGACCGATATAGTGATTGATGCCTTCCGCCTTGCCCGCCCCGTCGTCGAAGAACAGAAGGTCGGGCAGCTTCACCAGCGTGGGGCTCGCATCCCACATGCGGAACTGCGTCTTGCCGGAGGAGCCCACCACCTGCCAGGGCGGGACGCCGTAGCACTGCTCCGTATAGGCGCGCATGAATTCAATCCCACCGCCCGAGACGATGAACGTGGTGAACCCATTCGCGCGGAGATATTCGAGCAGCTCGATCATCGGCTTGTAGGTGAGATCGGTGTAGGGGCGCTTGAAGCGCGGATGCCTGGCGGTCTTGAGCCAATTCGAGGCGATGTCGTTGAACTCGACTGTGGTCATGCCGCTATGGGTGGCCGCGACCAGCGCCACGGCGCCCTTCTCGCCATAGGAGAGGAGCTTCTTGGTATTGCCGTCGAGCGCCGACTTGAACGGCTCCTTCTTCTTCCAGTCGGGATGCTGGTTCGACACGGCCTTGACCCGGTCGATGATGAAGACGAAGGACGTGTAGAGCGGCTGCTCGACCCACAGCGTACCGTCATTGTCGAACGTGGCGACGCGGTCTTGCGGGTCCACGTAGTCGGCGCTGCCTTCCGTCGTCACCCGCATGACGAAGTCGACGATGTCTTGCTTGACCGAATTGTCGTTCCACGACGGCAGCGGATCCGGACTTTGCGCTTGCACCGGACCTAAGGCGGCGACCCCGATGAGCGCCGCGATCAGAACCATCCAACACCGTACGATCATTAAAGTCCTCATCGCTCATTCCACCGCAGCCGGGGCCGCAAGGAAATCCCCGATCGCTGCCAAAGTCTCCCGGGGCTTCTCGACCATGGGAGAGTGACCCGCACCGTCGATCATGACAACTCTTGCGCCCGGGACTTGCTCGAAGAGCTTGGCGCTGCTCGGCGCGATAAGCCCATCCTCCGTGCCGAATATGGCAAGAAGTTGCGGCACAGGATCGAGCTTGGCGAGCCGCGCCGGCGTTCCCTCCTCCGTGACATAAGCAATGCTGTCCTTATGGGCGTGCTTGAACGCCGTATAGGTGAGCTGCCACAGATCGGCGACGAATTTCTCCGGAACCGGAAAGCCCGGCGCGAAACCTTGGGACAGCTCTTGGCGCAAGACTCTGTCGGTCCTTAAGCGCCACAGCCCCTGGCCGATCATCTTCATGAGCCCGAGCCGCGTCATCAGGTCGAAATCCGTCTCGGGCTTGGGCGGACTATCGATGAGCACCAGGCGCTCGACTTTTCCCGGGTGCGCCACAGTGAAGGCCGTGGCCACCTCCCCGCCCATGGAGTGACCAATGACGACCGCGCGCGCGACACCGAGCTCGTCGAGCACCGCCTTGACCAGCGCCGCTTGCCGCGGAATCGCATAGCCGGAGCCCGGCGCTTCCGTGCCGCCATGACCGATCAGATCGAGTCGGATCACCTTGTGGCCGCGCGACAATTGTGGGGCGATTTCATCCCACCAATCGAGTGCCGCGCCGAAGCCGTGGATCAGAACGACCGGCGGGCCATCCCCCTCCACCTTGACATTGGCGGTGACGATGTCGGTCTTCATCAGTGACCCGCCACTGCGCGCCATGGCCGGCCGCGTCTTGAGATCGACGAAGATGGAGTTGAGGGCGAGCACGGCAGCGATGGTCGCCACGACCACCGCCAGCATCGTGAGCCAACGTCCCATCTTCTTGTCCCTCCAAAAATGCGGTCCCTAGATAGCACGGCGCCGCTGTCTCGTTGCTAGGGGAGCGCGCCGCGACATTAGCAACACAATAAGCAAGCCGACGCCTCGCCCCCTAAGCGTCACGAATCTGAGCTATGGTCCCGCCCAGGAAGGACTCGCTCGCCTTTTCTCAACCTCAAGGAGGACGCTCTCAAATGACTCGCAAACCTACGCTCTGCGTGATGGCGGCTCTCGCCGCCCTGATGTTTGCGCCGGCCCTCGCCCAAGCCGAAGACGCCATCAGCCACCCGGCCAAGAAATCCATCGGCTCACACAGCAATGAAATGGTCGCATCCCTGGCCGTGCTCAATGCCAAGGGCGCGAGCCTCGACGGCAAGACCCTGACGCTCACCGGCGTCTCCCCCAACTCCATCGTCTTCGCCGACCGTCCCGTCCATGCCGCGGGGCACGTGCTGACCGCCCATTTTATCCGCGAATGGGATGAGGGCGTCGAGAGCTTCGCCAAGAGCCCGCCCAACGCCACCATCTCGGTGTTCAGCGAGGCAGGCGACAGCGTGAAAGACGCCGTCGTGGTGCTCAAATCACCGAAGCTCGACGGCGACACGCTGACCTTCGACGTCTCCGTGCTCGAAGGCGACCTGACGGATGCTAACGGCGCCGCGGCGCTGTTCATCGACCGCTTCGCGGCCCACGTGAATGGCCCCCGGGGCGGCCACGCCAATATCGTGGGCGGTAGACCCGCCTGGCACGGCGCCTGGTATGCGCGTCCGGGCGTCGCCTTCGGTGCAGGGGTCGCGGCCGGTGCCGTCGGCGCCGCAGTCGCGCGGCCCAATTACTATTACGGCGCGCCGGCTTGCGGCTATTACCCCTACCCGCCCTGCCCGGCCTATTAGGGCCTTTTCCGCCAGCGGCAAGCCGTCCCACCCGGGAGGGCTTGCTCTGGCCAAAAAGTGGTTGTGAACTCATGGCGTGAAGAGTGCCGGACGCGCCATTGGCGCGCCTGGCGGCGCAGGACGCGGCATGACGGGAGCACGACCACACCAGCCCGACCGGAAACCGCTCGTGGCGCTTACCGGCGCCACGGGCTTTATCGGCCAGCATCTGCTGAGAGGCCTTTCGGCCCGCGGCTATCGCCTACGCGTGCTGTTGCGCCGCCCGACCATGATGCCGGAAGGCTGCGCCAGCGTGCTCATCGGCGATCTCGCCAAGCCCTACAACATGTCGGAAGCCTTGGCGGACGTGGACGCGGTGATCCATTCCGCCGGGGTCCCCCATGCCATGTCGGGCCTGCCCGAGGACGACTACCGCCTGCTCAACACCGAGGCCACGGTGCATTTCGCGCGCGCCGCCGAGCGCGCACGCGTGAAGCGCTTCGTCTTCTTATCGTCGATCCGGGCGCAGTCCGGCCCCACCGCCGGCAGCGTGCTGACCGAGGAGCGGACGCCGGAGCCAACCGACGCCTATGGACGCTCGAAGCTCGAAGCCGAAAAAGGGCTCGCCGAGACCGGGCTCGATTGGACGGCGCTGAGGCTCGCGCTGGTCTATGGACCTGGCGCTCAAGGCAATGTCGCCCGGCTCATCAAGCTCGCGCGATCGCCCTACCCGCTGCCTCTCGCGGGGCTGAAGGCGCGGCATTCGCTGCTTGGGCTCGACAATCTCGTGGACGCGGTCGACCGCATTCTCACGGCCCCCGCCCCGCTGAAACGTCCTTTCATCGTCGCCGATCCGAAGCCGCTCACCATCGGCGAGATCATCGCCGCCTTGCGGCAGGGGCTCGGGCGGCGCGCCGGACTGTTCTATGTGCCCCGCCCCATGCTCATGGCGGCATTGCGCGCCTCGGGACAGAGCGCTGGCGCCGAACCGCTTTTCGGCTCGCTCATAGCCGATGCCTCCGCGCTCGAGCGCCTCGACTGGGCACCCTCTGTTGCAACGCAGCAAGGATTGGCGTCGCTCGCACAACAATCGCCGCGCTAATGCTGCACTGCGCAACGCCTAGATTTTTAAGCGCTTTCTAGGCTCGGGTCTTATCATCGTCGCATTCAACTGCTACAAGTTGAGACAGGCTGACGTGGGGGTCGCCGAGAATGACGCCCAGGACGAATTCACATCTGACACCAAACGATCAGAGTGGATTCCAAGGGCGGCGCAAAATGGAGGCGGTAATGGCACTCCCGAGAATTGTCGTGCGCGGCAAGAAGGTGATCCTTCTGAGCGGCTACAAAGATGACGGCAAGGGCACAGACGAGACGCGCCGAGGCGTGATTGTTGACGCCAAGGACAAGCTCGTGCTTGCCGCCAAGCGAAACCCCGACGCGGTGGCCTTTGGCTACGTGTCCGGCATGTGGATTGCGTCGGCCTAGAGCTTGACGCACCGATCATAGAAGATTGACGGGCGCCCTGCCCGCGCAGGGATGGCTGAGCGCCCGAAAACTTTGCGCCGCGTCTGAAAAACCCACGCCTGACCATCCCCCCGCCTGACCATCCCCGCGGCGCCCCTTGCCGGACACCGCCCCGCCCCCCATAACACCGCTTCGAAAGGCCTGCGCGTGACAGGCCCGCGTCAACGTCTCACCGGAGCGGTC